>CAACVC010000017.1_pt1 | contig 38121 bp, 53 predicted proteins | sample 2381761 | NCBI WGS metagenome assembly CAACVC01 (sample SAMEA5211966, study PRJEB30684) | marine metagenome | biome: Marine; feature: Epipelagic; material: Water | collected 2015-10-15 | depth 45 m
TCTTATCAGCCGTCATGTTTATCTCACCGTTTAACGTTAACCCTCCAAAGGTTGGTAAATTAGTTGACTATAACGGTACATCAGTTACTGGCTATTTAACAAAATATATTGATACAGATGGTACACTCGATGAGTCTATTGTATGTGAGTCTGGTACAGCTCTAACTGTGAATGGTAGTCTATCAGCAGTATCACTATCAGGTGACGGCTCTGGATTAACCAACGTTACAGCAACAGCATGCTTCCCTGCAACTGCTTTAACCAATCTTACATCCGGAAATAAATTATTCGTTAACGATGGTGCAAATAAGCACATCACGTACTTAAATCTTCTAACTGATATTGCGGGTGAAACTGGATCAGGTTTAACAGTTACATCTGGTAATGACAGTATATGTCTTAAGAATGCATCAGGATTAACTGCCAATACTATAGTATATTGGGATGATACAAGCGGTCAGTTAGCTAATTCAATAATAACTAGAACAGGTTCAAAAGTTACCGTTGGAGGTGATCATCTTGTTACTGGTAGTTCTACTGTTTACGGTAACCTTTCTGTTACAGGAGACTTTACTTGCTTAGAGACTACAGTATCAACAACATCAGCTCTTTCAGTTACTAATACGGGAACCGGTCCTGCGTTATTCGTCTCACAAGCCGGTACACAACCTATTGCACACTTTATCGATCAAAATGGTGACGATATTGTATTTGCTGATAATGGTGCATTAGGTATTGGTACATCCTCTCCATCAGAAAAGTTAGATGTTGTTGGTAATATTAAGGCTAGTGGTAGTTTAACTATAAATGGTGATTCAACGCTAGGTAATACCAGCGGTGATAGTGTAACCATTAATGGTACTGTTACAGCACCAGATTTAGGTACAGGGGTAGATAACAGTGTCGTTATATTAGACAGTGACGGTAAGCTTAGAACAGATGAGATTGACTCGCGAGTTTGGGGATCATCTCTAGTTGATGGAACTGGAGCTAGCAACAAAATACCTAAATGGTCTGATGGTAATACCATCACATGCTCTTCTATTACTGATACAGGTTCTTTAGTAACTATAGATTCTGATACGAAGATAGACGCTGACCATTCTCTTTCAATGTATGCAGCTGGAGGATCTATTTACTCTTCTGAGAAGACATTTACAGCTTCAGTTGGTACAGGAGGTACAACAGTAGCTACATTTGCTAAGTCAGGATTTAGAACTGGTAAATATATTGTAAGTCTTATTAAAGGAGTTAATAGAACATCATTTGAAATTCTTGTAACATATAACGATACAGATTCATTTGGTACAGTATACGGTATTGTTGATGCACAAGCTACTTCACAATTAGCTAGTGTTAACGTTACCAACGCAGGATCAACAATCGATCTTGTTATTACTTCAGCAAGTGCTACTACAACAGCCATAGTACACGGCAAGGCATTCTATTAATATAGAATAAACTATATAAAGTAAGAAAGGACGGTGGTAACATCGTCCTTTTTTATTAAATATGTGTAATAACCCGGGGGAAGTGAACCTGTATTATGGCATTAACAAACGATTTCAAAGTAAAAAATGGGCTGACTGTCACTGACAGTATATCAGCAGGTGGTAATTTGAGCGCATCAGATGGCTTTTTTGACGGCAACGTTGGTATAGGAACAACTAGTCCGAGTCAGTTGTTGACCCTAGAAGGAAGTTCCGCAGCTATAAAAGTTTCAGAGTCAGGAGGAGCCGAATTACGCATGGCTGCTGGAGGTAGTCTTGGGTATATTGGAACATATAACAGTAATGATTTAGCTATATTAGCTGGGGCTGGAGAAAAAATTAGAGTTAAAACCGACGGCAACGTTGGTATAGGAACAACTACTCCAAGCGAAAAACTTCAGGTTAAAGGAAACTTAGCTTTATCTGGAGCGTCTGCATCAGCTGGTCCACACCTTAAATTACAAGGAACATACACTACTTGGGAATTAGAAAACCAATATACAGGAGGGGCTACTAATGACATGTTCCGTATTAGGAACACACAATTAGGTGCAGACGCTTTAACTATAAATAGACTTACCAATAACGTTGGCATAGGAACAACTAGTCCTACTGAAAAGTTACATATATCAAGCACAACAACTGCGACATTAGCAATTCAATCTGGCTCCAACAATGCAGAAGGGAGCAAGATGCGACTTACTGAAGGAGGGACTTACAATGGTGGATTCATTCATTATGACGGCAGTGCTAATGCGCTAAAACTAGGTGTTCATGCTCCGTTTAACTCTACTCTTTCTGATGACACTACCGTCATAACAATTCCTCGTGATACGGGCAATGTTGGTATAGGAACAACGAGTCCTAATGCTCTATTAAATGTTCAAGGGGATTCTGATCCAACAATTTTAATAAACGCAGAGACAGGAAACTCCGCAAATAGTGGTAAACTTGCTTTTGCTGAGGCCGATGGAGGCGGGCTTCAAGCGTGGATTAAGTATGATGGTTCTGCTAATAGGTTAGAAATAGGAACAGCAGAGGTTTCTCAAGCTTTCGTAGTAAACAGAACTGACGGCAACGTTGGTATAGGAACAACGAGTCCAGGTCATAAGCTTACTGTAGGTGGTAGTTTAAGCGCGCATAGAATAACAGAAAGTGATAGTTTTTGCAATGTTAAGATTGGTACAAATACACTTAAGAATAATACTACTGGTGATAATAACGTAGCCATTGGTAGTAATACTTTATGTGTGAATACTGAAGGTGTTTGTAACACAGCCATAGGTAAGGAAGCTTTACGATTTAACACGACTGGGGTATCCAACGCAGCTATAGGACCTTTCGCATTGTATTGTAATACTGAAGGTGGCTACAATGCAGCTTTAGGTGATAGAGCTTTGTTAAATAATACAACCGGTTGTTATAATACTGCTGTTGGTAGAAATTCTTTAACAAATAACACAACAGGTAATTTTAACACCTCTATAGGCTTTACTACGCTTCAAAATAATACTACGGGAAGTTGCAATATTGCTATAGGTGAATATGCACTACATTTAGGACTCTCTGGACACCATAACGTTGCAGTTGGTCAGCATACTTTGTGTAGTAACTATGGTGGTACACTTAATGTAGCTATTGGTAAGGAATCACTGCGTAGTAATACTACTGGGTCATGCAACGTAGCTATTGGTAATAACACTCTAAGAAAAAATACAACAGGTAGTTGGCAAACCGCTGTAGGTTTATGTGCCTTATGTAATAACACTACAGGTTATGGTAATGCCGCTTTTGGTAATTTAGCACTATGTGGAAATTCCACCGGTAATAATAATGTTGGTGTAGGTTATCTGGCCTTGGGTGATAATACATGTGGTTCATGTAACGTGGCTGTTGGCTACCAATCACTCAAATCCAACACAGAAGGTGAATGTAACATTGCTATGGGTAAGGAAGCCGCATTATGCAATACAACTGGAGGATGTAATGTTGCGTTTGGTCCTTACGCTTTACGTTGTAATACAACAGGTACTCATAACTTCGCAGCAGGTTCTAATTCCATGGAGAACAGTCTATCTGGTATTCAAAACATAGCTATTGGCCAGAGCGCGCTCTTTAGTAACTGGGGAGGTAATTGTAATACATCTATTGGTTATCTTTCTCTGCAATGTAATACTACTGGAACTGCTAACGCTGCAGTTGGCGCTCAAAGTTTGAGATGTAATACTACTGGTAGTAATAACGTAGCCCTTGGTCCAATATCTCTGTTTAAAAATACAACAGGCGGTGATAATATTGCACTAGGTTGTAATGCATTATATGGGAATACAACTGGAGGATGTAACTTTGCAGCAGGAACGAATTCGCTAGCGAACAATTTATCTGCTTGTTATAATACTGCTATTGGACAATATGCGCTACTAGCAAACTATGGTGGTTGTAGTAATACTGCAATTGGTCAAGGTACTTTAAAATCTAATACAACAGGGGGATGTAACAACGCCTTTGGAAAGTATGCATTGTGTTCCAATACTACCGGTTGTCATAACACCGCAATTGGGTGCGAGTCTTTAAAATCTAATACATGTGGTTTTCATAATTTTGCAGCTGGTGAATATTCTCTTCATGATAATACTACTGGACATTATAACGCTGCAATTGGTAAAAACGCTTTATGTGCTAATACATGCGGTGATCATAACACCGCAATTGGTGAAAGTGCATTAAAGGCTAATACAGAAGGTTGCTGGAATATTGCTGTAGGTCAAAATTCACTAAAGGATAATGTAGACGGTAAATCTAATGTAGCTCAAGGTTATTATACACTGTGTAATAATTGCACTGGTAACTACAATATTGCATTAGGTCACCAAGCTTTATTTGAGGTAGAAGCAACTCACCACAATGTTGGTATAGGATTTTATGCAGGCTTGAACACTACTGGTGGTTGTAATATTGCTATCGGAGCGCAAGCATTGCAAAGCAATACAACTGCTAGTAATAATGTAGCCATTGGTCCTTATGCGTTGATGTGTAATACTACTTCAACTGGTAATACAGCAGTGGGCCAAGCTGCAAGTTGTTTGGTAACCGGTGCTTGTAATACATCTGTTGGAGCGTTAGCTTTAACAAATACCGTTGGTGGAGTTCAAAATACATCAGTTGGTCACTCTGCTGCTAGAAGTAATACTACTGGATCAGGCAATACTACACTTGGTGTATTATCGTTATTCAGTAATACAGATGGTGCTAACAATACAGCTACAGGATTTACTGCTGGTAGATTTGCTAGCAATGGCTCAACAGAAGTAACCTCACCAGATCAATCAACATATATAGGTGCTTGTGCTAGAGCAGGATCAGCTACACCAACAAATGAAACAGTTATAGGTTATTTAGCTTGTGGTTGTGGTAGTAATACTACCATGATTGGTAACAGTAGCACTACAGCAGCCTACATATGTGGAGATGTAAATACAAGCAGTAAGTTTATTTCTGGAGGTCAAGATCTCTTTAATTTATTTTGCACTTCAGCAGGTACAGGTACAGTTACTAATGTAGCTGGATGTGATGGTATAACAGTTAATAATGGTACAGGTAGTGCTTGTGTATGTGTTAATTCTTCGGTCGTAAGAACTACCGGTAATCAGACAATTGGAGGGACAAAGAATTTTTGTTCATGTATTTGTGTTGCTGATCAACTTAGACATACTGGCGATTTTGATACGAGAATATCCTTTGGTACTGATACAATGCAAATTGAAGCGGGTGACTGCAGTCAAATATGCTTAACTACTGGAGGTACAGTTATAAATGAAGAGGGTAAAAGTATCGACTTTAGAGTTGAAGGTGATACAGATCCTCACGCATTGTTTGTAGATGGATCAGCTGATAAAGTTGGTATAGGTTGTTCATCGCCTACAGCAAAGCTAGATATTAATCAAACGGCTACAACTAGAGCATTACAAGTTTTCCGTAACGCAGATCAAGCTAATACAGAAGCTCTTGCATACTTTACAGACGAACACGCTAGTAGTACCCAACCTACAGTTCGTATCAGGAATGATGGATCCGGTGATTCTTTACAGGTACGTAAAGAAAGCACTGCTCATCTTACTGTAAAATCAGATGGCGACATTGGTATAGGAACAGATAGTCCAGCTGCTAAACTTGATGTTGTAGGAGGACATATAAGACTAGATGCCGGTCAGTCTCTTCAATGGGATAACACTCACGAAAGAATAGAACAATCTGACGGTCATCTTGAGTTCTTCGTTAATAATGGAGAAGCAATGACTCTGGATACCAATGGTTTAGGTATAGCTATAACTAGTCCAACACAAAAATTACACGTTGACGGTAACGTGTTAATTTCGTCAGGAAAATATTATTATGGGACTGGGACTAATGGCGGGTATGGTACAGACAATAGCGGTAATATTAAAATTAAACAAAATGGATCTGATTTAATATTTGGCTCAGGGAATAACGTTGGTATAGGTTGTACAACTCCAACAGAGAAGCTAGCAGTCGCTGGTGATGGTCTCTTTACTAGTAATCTTACAGTACAAGGAAGTCTATCTGTTCTAGGTGACTTTACTTGCCTTGAAACAACAGTATCATTAACCTCAGCAATGGACATTACCAACCATGGTACTGGACCAGCTTTACTAGTTAACCAAACAGGTAGTAATGATATAGTTAACTTCCAAGATGATGGTACTTCTGCTTTCTATATTGAGGATGGTGGTAACGTTGGTATAGGATGTACTAACCCGACTCAAAAGCTTGATGTTGCAGGCACTGTTAAAGCTACTAGTTTAGACATAAACGGTGCGGCTAATATTGACGGTCTTCTTGATGTTAATTCTGGTTCCGCAAATACAGTAGCAATATTTGAGAGTACAGATGATAAAGCGTTTATAAAAATCAAAGATGATGATACAGATACACATTTAATTAGTAAAGATGGTACTTTTTCTATAGGTGAATCATCTACAGATTATGATAATTTTAAAGTTAATATTTCTAGTGGTAATACAAACATAGCAGGTGACTTAGCTGTATGCGGTGGTGATATTACATTAGGAGGTACAGGTCGTATTCAAGGTATTGATACAGTAAGTTCAGGTACAGACGCTGCTAACAAGACATATGCTGATACTAAACTAGCATGCGCTGGTGGTACGATGACTGGTAATGTTAGATTTAATGATACCATAAAAGCAGAGTTTGGATCTAGTGCAGACCTTCAAATAAACCATGATGGTACTGATACTTTAATTAATAATGGAACAGGCAATTTGACTTTACGTCAATCCGCCAACGACAAAGATATTATATTCCAAAATGATGACGGCTCTGGAGGTGTAACACCTTACTTTTGTTTAGATGGAAGTGTAGCAGATGGATCTAATGTAATTACGAGATTCCCTGATCAATCTATTTTAGGATTCGGTTCAGGTAGTGGATTCCAAGATGGATTGCAGATTTACCATAACGCTACTAGTAGTTTCATTAACAACTACGTAGGTAATTTAGAAATTAGTAATAATACTAATGATGGTGATATTATCTTTAAATCAGATGATGGCTCTGGTGGTATAACAAATTACTTACAGATAGATGGAGGTGGAGTCTTAACAAGAGCTTATAAAAACTTTAGAGTACAAGATGATGTTAATTTACAAGCTGGATCTTCTGGAGATTTAGAAATTGTCCATGCTTCTAATCATTCATACATTAATAATAATACCGGCGATCTATATATAACCAACTCAACTGATGACGGAGATGTCATATTCCGTTCTGATGACACTACTGGTGGAGTAACAGAATACTTTAGGTTAGATGGTGGCGATGCTAGAATGTACGCTACAAGAGAAATTAGATTTTGTGACGGTGTTGCTTCTAAATATGGTAACGCAGGAGATCTAGGAATATACCATGATGGTTCTAATAGTTATATTGCAGATACGAGTGGAACAGGCAGTTTAATAGTTAATACAAATGCCTTTTTGTTAAAGAGTGCTAATGACGGTGAGTATATGATGACTGCCTATGAAGATGGTGCAGTTAATTTATTCCATAATAACAATCCAAGATTTTCGACCACATCAACTGGTGCTTGTGTAACTGGTAATTTAAGTGTTGTTGGAAATGTTTTACTTAATGATACTAGATGCGCTATATTTGGCTCAGGACAAGATCTTAAAATAAATCATGATGGATCTAATTCCTATATGGAAAACAATACTGGTGATCTAATTATACGACAACTTGCTGACGATAAAGCTATTTGCTTTCAAAACGATAATGGTGCTGGTGGTTATGAAACTTATTTCGAGTTACAGGGTGTGTCTGGTGGTACTTCTCCGTTTACAGTATTTCCTGATTCATCTACTTTAGTATTTGGTGATGGTCATGATTTAAGAATCTACCATGATGGTAGTCATAGTTATGTTGTTAATAATACAGGGGATTTAGAGATCATTAATAATACTGATGATGGAGATATAAAACTTGTATCTGATGACGGTTCTGGAGGGACAGCGACCTACTTAAGAATAGATGGTGGAAGTACTAATATTCAAGCCTACAAAGATCTCTTAATAGCTAATGACACAGCCAAGATTAAACTTGGGGCGAGTCAGGATCTCCAAATCTACCACGATGGTTCTAATAGTTACATAGATGATGCAGGGACAGGAGTTCTAAATGTTAGAGCTGATGACCATGTCTATATTAGTGCTGCTACAGGTGGTACAAATATGGCTTCGTTTACAAGAGGAGGTGCTGTAAAACTAAAATATAATGATTCTCAAAAGTTTGCTACTACAACTGACGGAATCCAGTTGTATGGAAATGGTTATTTGGATATGCCTGACAATGGGCGACTCCGAATGGGAGCAAGTTATGATTTAGCAATGTATCATGATGGTACACATAGTTATTTAACCAATAATGTTACTGGAAGTCTGTATATACAGTCTGGCAATTCTGTTCAAATAGAAAGTAGTGCTGGTGAAAATATGATTGTTGCTAGCGCTAATGGAGCAGTTCAACTTTACTACGATAACAGCAGTAAGCTACAAACTACTTGCAGCGGTATTAGTGTATGTGGTGATGCTCTTATTAGTGGTCACGTTTGCGCTACTACAAAATCATTTGTTATTGATAATCCTACTACTGATGGTAAGTTACGATACTCTGTTGTTGAGGGTAATGAGCATGGTGTTACTGTAAGAGGTAGTACATGTAGTGGTACTATTGAATTACCAGATGAATGGGATTGGTTGGTTGATGAAGATAGTGTTACAGCTCAGCTTACTCCAGTAGGTGGACCACACCAGCCATATGTTGTATCGCAAGATAATAAGCAAGTAGTTGTTTGCTCTGATGGATGCTATAACTATAATATCTACGGCACACGTAAGGATGTTGAACCTCTAGAAGTTAATATGTTGTAATGGCTTTAGCACACTCACCAAAAATAGTTACTGATGGTTTAGTATATCATTTTGATGCTAATGATGTTAAGTCTGCTGGTATCGGCACTAGTACTTGGAAAAACAGGACCGGTCCTGGTAATTTAGATAAAAGTAACTTGACAGAGGGTGATGGAGTGTTTTCTTATAACGGAGATACCTCGTATACAGACTTAGGTAGTAATTATACTTTAGATAAAGATGCAAGTTCTATAGGAGGATGGTTTAAAATCATCGATTTTACCACTTTATCCGGATCACATACTCAGCAAGCTAGAATTTTTGTTACAAGTACTAGTAGAAATCATCTAGCTTTAATAGGGTTTTGGAACGGAGGTTATGGTTTTGAAAATAATGTTAATAGTAGCCCATATGAAATAAATTCTACCAATACAGCTCCAATCGCTGCTCCGGAGATAGCACCAGGTAAATGGTTTAACTTTATTTTATGTTTTGATAGTGGAACAGCTTATAGTTATGTTAACGGTAAACTTATTACGTCGGTGTCTAGTCCTAATGATTTATCCATAAGATACCTCGGTAGAAGTAGCAGTAATACTAACTACCCAGATGCGTTTTATGGTGATATTGCAAATTTTAGTATTTATAACAAAGGTCTTACAGCTGAAGAAGTCCTACAAAACTATAACGCAACAAAAAGTAGATTCCAATAATTATGGCTACAGCATATTCACCAAAAATAGTAACAGATAGTCTAATCTTTTGTATAGATGCCGCACATCCTAGATGCTTTCAGTCAGGACAGACAACAGCTACAGATCTAGTGCAAGGATTCAATTGTTCTGGCGCAAGCGGCACCCCAAGTAGTGGAACACATACTCCCAATACATCCAACTTTCCTGCATATAGTTCTGCAAATGGTGGGGTGTTTGATTTTGATGGAGGTAGAGGTATTAATATAGATGGTGATTTAGGTAGTACGACAGCAAGTTCTATAAGTATGTGGTTCTATAAAAATAGTAGCGGTGTACAATATTTTGCTGATGGTAGAAATAATGGAGGTCAATGGTTTCTATCTAACTATACAAACTTTAATTATAATTGGCATAATACATTACTATATAACTACGACGAAACATATAATGCTTCCGCTACTGAATTTTTAAATAAATGGATTTATATGGTAACAGTATCCGATAGCACAGGCTCTAAACTATATTTAAATGGTCAAGAAATATCTTCTTCGAGTGAAAATAGTGCTGATGAAGATTTTGGTATAAACTATAGAATAGGTACAAGATATACAACAAGTAATCAGTGGACAGGTTTAATGGGCCCGATACATTTATATAATAAAAGACTAACAGCTGAAGAAGTCCTACAAAACTATAACGCAACTAAAAGTAGATTTGAAATATGAAATATTTTTTACAAGAAAATGACTGGGGTAATGGTTTTGAAATTATTTATAAAGAAGATGGGTTTACTGAAACCTCTAACTGGTATGATACTCGTGAAGAGGCAGATGAATTTATTGAAACATTAGAAGATTTAGAAGAATGAGCGCTGCAGCAAATCCCAATTTGATTACAGATAATTTAGTCTTTTGTGTAGATAGAAAGGACCCTAAAGTTAATTTTAGCGACCCTGTAGAGAGAGCACAAAGTATTGATAACGGAGGTAATAGTACTTCAAATACTATGATTTACACCAATACACAAGTTTCAGATTTCATGAATAGCTATTCTGAAATTACTATCATGACTTGGGTAACAAAAAACAGGTACCATACTGGTTACGCACAACACCCTATTAATAAGTGGGGAAATAATTTAGGAGGCGCTAGTATAGTTCTTTATCATTTTGGTGATTATAATAGTAACGGAGATGATGGAGAGTTCGGCTGGTATTGGGGAGCAGGTGGTACATGGAGTGGTACCTATCGATCAACTTTAGAAGTTGGTGAAACTGCTTTTTTATGTTTTCAATACACTACCAATACAGGATCGCAGGTTTGGAAGAATGGCGAAAAACTTGGGTCAAGAGATAATACAGGTAAAGGGAATGGAGGTGGTGATACTGTACAGAATTTAAATATATACACAACAGATGATTATACAGCACATGCTGATTGTGTACTAATTTATGATAGAGATCTATCTGATGCAGAGATTCTTCAAAACTATAACGCAACTAAATCAAGATTCGGTCTATAGATTGCTTGATAGCAGACGTTCACGAATAAATATGTGTGATGAACGTCTTAACAACAGCAGCATCAGGTAGTATTTTATTCGATAGTGGTACAGCTGGTGGCTCTACACATACAGATTTATCAGCTGCCGTAGAATTATCATATGATGGTGCAGGTGGTATAGATATTACGAGTCATGTTCCTGGAGAAACTGATCGTTTAAATGTAAGAGGAGCGTCTGGTACTTTATTTTCAGTAAATGATGCACTAACAGGTACAGTATTTAGCGTTAACGATGCATCTGGACTACCTATTATAGAGGTTAATAGTGACGCTACTTCTGATACAATTGCTATTGGTGAATATGGTACTAATGCATTATTTGTAAGTGCTGGTAACGTAGGGGTGGGTACTGCTACACCAACAAAACCTTTAGATGTTGTAGGTAATATTGGAGTAACAGGTACTGTAGACGGTCGCGACCTCGCAGCAGATGGTTCTAAATTAGATGGTATTTGCTGTGGTGCTGGTGCAGGTACTGTTACAGAAGTTAGAGGTTGTACTAATATCAGTGTAACTAACGGTACTTCTATAGCTTGTGTAAATATGGCTACCGGTGGTGCTGGAGCTGGTGCATATGGATGTACAGCAGATAATATAAAAATTGATACTATATGCTTAGATGCGTATGGAAGAGTTACATGTATTACAACTGGAGGTACTGGGTGCGGTGACATAACTGGGGTTGTTGCTGGTACAGGTTTAAACGGAGGCGCAACATCGGGTAGTGCTACTCTTAATGTTGATGCAGCTCAACCTACTATAACGTCACTAGGTACTCTCACCAGCTTAACTGTAGATGATATCACTATTAATGGTTCAACTATTTCTGATAGTGGAGATTTTACGCTTGATGTTGGTGGAGATATTAGTCTTGATGCTGATGATGCCGGAACTGTTAAGTTTAAAGATGGAGGCACCGAATTTGGTAGAATTTATAATGCAAGTAGTAATTTATATATTAAATCAATTGTATCGAATAAGGATTTAGTCTTTGTGGGGAACGATGGTGGTTCTGCTGTAGAAGCTCTTACACTTGATATGTCAGATGCTGGTTCTGCTATATTTAATAATTGGGTTTGCATAGGTGCTGGTTCGCTAAAACTTGGTGGTACAGCAGTTACTTCTACAGCAACTGAGCTTAACTTACTTGATGGCTTCAGTAGTATACCAGGGGCATGTTGTGTAGGTGATGTAACGACTAACACAGCGCAAACAATTACTGGTACAAAGAACTTTTGTGGTGATATTTGTGTAGGTTCCAAAATTATACATACCGGTGATTCGGATACATATCTTCAATTTGATAATAATAATTTATATGTTATTGCGGGTAATGTAGTCTCTATGAGAGCTAACGCATCTGAAACAGTTATTAATGACAATGCTGCATCATACGACTTCCGAGTTGAATCTGATACAGATACACATGCATTGTTTGTAGATGGTTCCGCTGATAAAGTTGGTATAGGTACCGCAAATCCTTCTAAGAAGCTTCATGTTGCTGGTGATGGATTGTTTACAAGTGGTCTTACAGTACAAGGCGACTTAACCGTTACTGGAGACTTTACTTGCTTAGATACTACTATATCTGTTACATCGGCGCTTTCAGTACAAAATACTGGTACAGGTCCAGCACTCATTGTTAACCAAACAGGAAGTAACGATATTGTAGACTTTAGAGATGATGGTACATCTGTATTCTATATTGAGGATGGTGGTAACGTTGGTCTAGGTGATACTAACCCAGCGCATACGCTTGATGTTAATGGTAACATTAACACTAAAGGTGCATATTATATGGATGATGCAATTGTTATCAACAACACAAAATGTTTTGTTGGTAATGGTATTGATATGGGTGATAATCATTGCATTAAATTAGGGGCTGGTGATGATCTAGTAGTCAAACATAATAGCTTAGATAGTTATATTGAGAACTATACTGGAGATTTACATTTAGCTAATTATGCTGATGACAAAGATATCATTTTCCATTCTGATAATGGTTCTGGTGGGATAACAGAATACCTTAGATTAGATGGAAGTGATGTAATAACTAGATTCAAAAAAAATACAGTACACGAGGACAATGTTAAAGGTCTATTTGGTAATAGCAGTGATCTCCAAATCTACCATGATGGTTCTAATAGTTATATATCAGATGCATACGGTACTGGGTCTCTCAAGATCTGTTCCAATGATCTTCAGATACTCGGCGGACCAACTACTTTCAATGACCATACACGACACCCTGACCAGGTTAAAGCATGCTTTGGCTCGGGGGGAGATTTACAAATCTACCATGATGGTTCTAATAGTTATATCAGCGATACAGGCACTGGTAGCTTATTTTTTGAAGCATCAAACCACATGTATTTTAGAAGTGGAGATGGGGGTGAATATTATGCTCAATTCAATGATGATAGTTCTGTTCAACTTTATCATAATAACACAATTAAATTCGAAACAGCGAGCGGTGGTATTAATGTATGTGGTAATATTGCAGCTACAGGTACTGTTGATGGCCGAGATGTTGCAGCAGATGGTTCTAAGTTAGATGGTATAGCATGCGGTGCGACAGCAAATACTGGTGATATAACTGCAGTTGTAGCTGGTACAAACTTAAATGGTGGTGCTACATCAGGATCAGCTACTGTAAATTTAGATGCTAATATTAGTATTACTTCAGCAACGATTGGCTCTGGCGTTACTCTTTCTGAATCAACAGATAGGGCTGACTTGTTATATATTAACAGCTCAACAAGTAGTTGGGGTGGTTTACAAATAGGTAATACATCGAATGAGTTTTTATACTCTTTAATGGGTAACGATTCTGCCGGGGGAATTTATAATGATCAGCAAAGCGAATGGATGATTTATTGGGTTCAAAACGGCGGAGTTAATATTTACCATAATGGTAGCGATAAGTTCGGAACAACGAGTACAGGTATATGTGTATGTGGTAATGTAGTTGTTTCAGGAACTGTTGATGGTCGCGATGTTGCAGCAGATGGTTCTAAGCTAGACGGTATAGCGTGTGGTGCTACATCATGTACAGGAACAGTAACTTGTGTTGTACTCGGTACTGGTACCGGACTCGATGGAGGTGGTACTATCACAACATCTGGTTCATTTAATAACATTACTTTAGATCTATCAGAGCTTACTGATATGACAGGTGGTATCTGTACGACCCAAGATGAGTTAATTCTACTTGATAATGGTGCTGAAAGACGTAAGTTGTTCTGTGAGATCTTTGGATGTAATGCATATAGTAATACAGCCTTTACCACTTGCACAGGAGATATAACACAGGTTGTAGCGGGTACTAATTTAACAGGTGGTGGTACATCCGGATGTGTTACTGTTAACATGGCTACCGGTGGTCCTGGTGCTGGTGTTTATGGCAGCAGTTCTAACGGCTGTAAGATTGATTGTATTACATTAGATGCTTATGGTAGAGTTACTTCCGTAGATAGCGGCCCAACAGGAACAGTAACATCTATTGGAATTAGCCCTGGAACCGGTCTAGATGCTGGGAGTGCGATAACTTCGAGTGGTACTATATCTGTTACATTAGATCTATCAGAACTAACTGATATGACAGGTGGTATTTGTACAACTCAAGATGAATTGATTCTCCTTGATAATGGCGCTGAAAGACGTAAGTTGTTCTGTGAGATCTTTGGATGTAATGCATATAGTAATACAGCCTTTACCACTTGCACAGGAGATATAACTGCTGTTGTAGCTGGTACCGGTATGACTGGTGGAGCTACATCAGGTAGTGCGACTGTAAATGTTATAGGTGGTGATGGTATTACAGCTAATGCTGATGACATTGAAGTTGATAGTACTGTTGTTAGAACAAGCGGTAATCAATCTATTGCAGGAGTTAAAACCTTTAGTAGTCAAATAGATGCTGATGCTGGTATTGATGTTTTTACCGGTGGTATTACAGGTAGTAATTACAATATAACAGGAGTTAATCAACTTAGTATTAATGATCCAGGAGAAGGTATTTATTTTGGAGGTGGTACTAATAATGTACATCTTTTTGCGATTGATGATACTGCAGACAACATAATGAACTTCTGCGGTGCATCTGAGCTCCGTGTTGATAATAGTAAGGTATGGACAGCAGGTAATGATGGTCCCGGCTCTGGCTTAAATGCTGATTGTCTTGATGACGCTCAACTATGTAGTTCTGCTAGTACTAGTACAGTTGTTCAAAGAACGGGTAATGGTTATATTTATGCTAACTACTTCCATACATCACCTAACGATGTTACTAGCGGTGTTACTAAAGTTTTAGTAGAAACTGGCAATGATGGATTTATGCGTCATGGAAGTGCTGCAGCGATCAGAACGTTTATTAACGTTGAGGATGGTGCCACCGCAGATCAAACAGCTTCTGAAATACTTACATGTATTAAGACAGTTGATGGTAGTGGTTCTGGTTTAGATGCTGATTGTCTTGATGGAGTACAAGGTGGTTCATTCTTAAGAAGTGATACTGCTGATTCCTTCACAGGCACGCTTACAATGGGTACACAAAAAGCCTTAGTTGCAAATAACTACGGTAGGGGTGTTTATGGATTATATAGTTCCACCAAATTCCAACACGTTTGGTCGATAGGTGAAAGCTACAATTTATGTGATGATGGCTCTGGCACCGGTAACTTATATGGATTAGCATTCACTCATTCGAATGCCGGTGGTCAAGCTAAACCATCGTTATCACATCAATTATTAGTAATGCATAATGGGGCAACATGCACTGCAATAGGAAACGGTATATGTACTTCTGGGACTATTTGTGCTGGTAATGGTAATATATTTTTATGTGGAACTGGTCGTATTCAAGGAGTTGATACTGTAAGTTCAAGTACTGATGCTGCTAATAAGAGCTATGTTGATACCTGCGTAGCTACTAAACTACCATTAGCTGGTGGTTCGATGACTGGTGCTTTAGATTTTAATAATCTTGATGGGAGAGCAATTACAATCACCGGTGATAGTTATTTAGATTCCAGAAACGCTTCTATTTACATTGGAAACACAACTAGCTCATACGGTTGGGATCTCTGCTATTGCGGATCCGGCTCTGGCAATGCCAACTCATTTAGTATAATTGGAACTAACGGAGGTTCAGCAAGAAAAGCATTATGTGCATATCAAGATGGTTCAATAGGTTTAGGTAATGGTGTTACTCCTAATAGTAGTTACGCGGTTACAGTAGCCAACTATGCTACTTGCTGCGGTGGAGGAAGTATCCGAACTTGTGGTTCAGTTGCTGTATGTGGTACTTTATCTAAGAGTTCAGGTTGTTTTGATATAGTTCATCCATTACCTTCGTTATCAGCAACTAAACGCTTATCTCATTCATTCGTTGAGTCTCCGCAAGCAGATAACATTTATAGTGGTGTTGTGCAATTAACAGGAGGAAGTGCTACAGTTAATATCGATGCAATACATGGTATGACATCTGGTACTTTAACCGCTCTTAATAGATGCTTTAGAACGTTTACTACTAATGAAACTAACTGGGACCCTGTTAGAGGATCAGTAACAGATAATACATTAACTATTGAAAGTTGTGTATCTGATTCTACTGCAACTGTTTCATGGATGGTATTAGGTGAGAGACATGATTCGCATATGCTTGCAAATGAGCATACAGACAGTGAAGGAAGAGCTAGAGTTGAATATACACCTCCGTCAGATATTTATTCTGAAGGTGAATGGATAAGTTTATCTTCATCAAAATAGACATGGGCCGTTTAATAGATAAAAGGATATTGTTTGTTCATATACCTAAAACAGCTGGTACATTTTTAAATAGAAATTTTGGCGGTAACTTTGAATTTGAATGGGAAAATCCCAAACACGTACCTCTTTACGATTTATATAAAAGAGGTAAGCAAGAAGGTATTGATGTAAGTAAATTGTATACTATTTCATTGGTGAGAAATCCATGGTCTAAACAATATTCAACATGGAGCTTTTTTAAACAGCTTGAGTACAAAGAATATTTTTCTGGTGATGCTGATATTGATAATGATTTTAATAAATGGATGAAATGGGTATATTCAGATAACTTTGATCGTACTAGAATGCGTAAGGAATTAAACCTCTGGCGTTATATTTTTAACAATCAATTAAATTGGTTCAAATCAGCTGATGGTACAGATTATAAACTTGATAAAATAATTAAGATGGAGAATTTAGATAGTGAATTAATTCCGCTTGCTGGAGAGTTAGGAATGAAAGTAATATTTAAAGGTCGTGTAAATTCTCAAAAGAACAGACCTTCTTATAATCAAGTGTATAATCAAGAGTCTATTGATTTAGTAGCAAAGCATTTTACAGAAGATATAAAAACATTTGATTATAGCTACCAGCAGTTATAAACTAGCACACATAAAAAAAGCCGAGCTAATTAGCTCGGCTTTTTTGTTTTAAGTTTAAGTTATACTATAGATATCCAAGGGTGGTAAGTCTCGCTAATTCAGGAGTCCATGGACCATCAACAGGGTCTACCTCTGTTATAGTAGCGTTTGCGAATATACCTGTACGGTAATGAGCGCTTACTTGACCTTCAATTTGAATACGTACAGCCTTTCTATCCTCTCTCCTAATAATCACACAATCTAAACCTTCTGACTCTTTAGTTGTTAAACTACCATTTTTACCGCGGGTAGTTAATGTATCAATACCAATACTAGATAATGCTGAGGTTGATACATCATTTGATGCATTAGCATCAGATCCACTAAGGGTAGGCCATTTGTTCCAAGCTATGTAATAGTCAGTATCGACAGTAGTATTACTAGCCGCAGTACCTATTCCGTAACTACTACCTGTAACGTAATACGCTTCAAGACGTCTCAGACCTTGCTCCGGTTCTGCAGCAGATTTACCAGATGCTAGAGTGATATTTGTAAACTTCATACTAATATTTATTATAATTGAGATGATTTATGTTAATTTTAAAAAAGGAACTTAGATATAATTAGAGAGTAATGAAGATAGTATATTGCGAATGTGGAAGTTTGGTTAGACCTGAACGTGTAGAAGCTGGCTTTACTAACTGTATTAGATGCGCTAGAGAGAATCCGGTAGAACCTCCGAAAGGTCGTATGGTCTATACTGGTAAAGTCGGCGCGGAGATTGAGATTATGTCTGCTGAGACTTGGAGAGAGAATAAGGATAGATTTTGTCCTAAGGGTGCTCGTAGTGCTGTTAAGAACTTTAGTAAGAACGTTTGCGCATAGGAACTATAATATAATTGGGTATGGCAGCTAGAAAAGATAAGCAAGCTCGTAGAATGGTAAGCGGTCATTATGTTAAAGATGCATTCTTCTTTATGCAAGACTTACATGAGGCTCTGTTAATGAATGATGTTAAAGACTTTACTCAGACTGATGCTCGATACGCTCAACGTCTTGTTGAAGAGCTGGATGAGATGAGAGCTGATATTCAGAAGCTTGCTAATAATCTAGAAGCTAACTCACCTGCAGATATAATTACTAACTGGAAAGACCTGTAAAATAAATAAATTGCTGGAGTATCGAAAAATATATTATACAATACAGTATGGCAACTTTTGGTAATATTAATATAGCGAAGAATGAAATAACTGGTAAGTTTATTAAGTCTGATCCTCCAACAAAACTATATAGTGATAACTATGATAAGATTTTTAGTAAGAAGACTCCCGCTGAGTGGGCTAAGGTTGTGGGTGTAGAGGTTGAGGTTAAGGATGAAGATAAAGTTAGCTATAAGCAGTTTTTATTAGATTACGATATAGAAGTTGAGGAGTAGATAAATAAGCCTTTGCATTAAATATGTATAATGGCGACGCCTTCTCCAAGTTCTACTTTCCCACCGGAAAATACTCTTCCTCCTTCTACAAGTCCGGTACCTGTAACTACAACACTAACACCGACTCTCGCGCCCTCTACTTCTACTACAAGCTCTCCAACAGTTATAGCACCACCTTTAATTCCGGTATTTGGTCCTTCAGTTGGAGCACCTCCAGAAGCTCCAGATGATCCTGCTGCAGGTATTATATCAGCAGCCGGTGGTTTGCCATCGAATGTTAGTACAACAGACGCTTTCGTTCCTCCAACAATACCACCGGAGAATATCCTCCCATCTACTACTAGGTTGGTTGGTCCTGTTACACGGACAGATAATGTAGCAATAGTAAGACCAAGAAATCAAATCGTACCAGATGCTACATTCGATACAAATGTTGACGACCCACCTGTAGTTATAGTACCGGATATAAATCCTACGTCTACTACTAGTTCCAATCCTACGTCTACTACTAGTTCCAATCCTACGTCTACTATTAGTTCCAATCCCAATATACCTTTTATTGGTCCCGTTACACGTGCAGACTCTGGATCAGTAGCAGTAATAAGACCGAGAGATCTATTCGTAGATCCTAATGCTACGTTCGATACAAATGCTGATGACCCACCTGTAGTTATAGTACCGGATTTAATTCCAGTGTTTGGGCCTTCTGTCGGAGCACCTCCAGAATCACCGGATGGTACTAGTGATGAGGATACGAATGAGGTTTCTTCTTCTGACCTTATTGTTAGTTTTCTAGGAGGTGATATTTCTTTAGGTAACAACATTATGTACCGCGGTGCCATACAAGGCAATGATGGTAAGTTATACCTAGTACCGTATGCATCTAATTTTGTAGTAGCTACAGATCTTTCTAGCGTCGCGCAACCTCGCTACGACATTACCTCATTTGCACGAGAAGGTTCATTAGCAAAATTTATTGGCGGAGCAATTGCTCCAAGTGGTAAAATTTATCTCGGTCCACAGGAAGCCTCTACTCCGTTAGTTATTGATACTAATCAAACCCCTCCTACCTTTACTCAAGTATCAGGAGGTTCAGGATTTGCTGCTCAAGCACGTGGACCGGCTTATTTTAATAACAAGGTATATATACCGACATACAAAAATACAAACGTTGGAAAATGGCTTGTAGTAAATACAGATACAGATGCTTTAGAGAATCCTATAACACAGCCTACCCACCCTACCACAGATGAAATATTCTCAACTAGAGTAGATTATGCTACAGAAAATTCAGGTAATGCTATCAAGCATTACACTTCCTTAGAAGGTGGAGTCGCTGGTGATAATGGAAAGATATACGGCATGCCGTATGGAGCATCGCGTATCAATATCGTTGATACAGCTACACAGACGTCAACATGGGGCGCGGATTATATCACTGGAAACGCTCCAATAGACAATGATCTATTTGACCCTGCACCAGGCGGCATGCTTCAGACGAAGACATACTTTAACAAATATAAGTATGGAGCTTTAGCTGGAAATGGAAGTATCTATTCTCATGGCCACAGAGCTCGTTCTATTCTCAAGATAGACACCTCCGATGATTCAGCTACTGAAATTCCTTACCCACAAGTTATTATTGACGCAATGCTTAATGGAGGTTCGGAATCCTCTGCAGATACAGCAAAAGCAGCATCCTTCGGCTCGGTACTTGGTGGTGATGGTAGAGTATATTCCACCCCGTGGAATATTCCTTATCTTATTTGGATTGATCCTGAAGATGACTCAATAGGCTATTTAGATATTAGTGATATATTAGACGTGTCTGGAGCTAGTAATGGGTGGTATACTTTAGCAACAGCAGTAGGTAACAATTTATATTTTTCTCCAGGTATTGCCGATAAAATATTGGTTATACAATTACCAGAATCTAAATTTGCTGATGATCCTAATTCTACATTTGATACAAATGCTGATGATCCGCCTGTAACTATAATTCTTGATGATGGTACTGAAGGTGTAGTATCTGGTGAACCAGCAGTTAACCCTAACGATTCTGATGGAGGTAAAGTAAATGATGCTGACCCCGGAAATCCCATTAATACTGATGGAACAGATGGAGGTGTTATTTTTGATCCAGAAGCAGGTCCTTCAGATATAGCTAATCCAGGTATAGACATAATTGTTAATCCTGATGGTACGATCGGTTTTCCCGGAAATCCTCCTACAGGTCCAGGTACAGAGCCTCCTGCTGGTACAGAGCCTCCTGCTGGTACAGAGCCTCCTACAGGTTCTTCTACACTACCTCCTACAGGTTCATCTACACCACCCCCTCCCGGTACAACGAGTACAACTACAACAACTACAACTACAACTACAACACCACCACCCGGTACTAGTCTTATATGCTTCGATAATAATAGTAATAAAGACAACAAAACGGATGGCGCAAATCCTTCCTGGATAAGAAATAAAGTAGTAGCTTTAGGAGGAAGTACTGGTAGTTCCGGTAACGGTCCTGACGATACGGCCTTTGGCTTACCAGTCGGTGCTAATGTAATGGATCTCATCGAGGTTGAAATAGGCACGATACAAAAGGTTGATCCTCCTGTTGTTAAAAAAGGAGAACGCGAACCATATAAAGTTACAATAGGTGTTCCTGATGGTTATGACAACTACCCAGGTCCGATAGACTGTACTATTGAAGGCTACTCAGCACTGTCAAGTAAAAAGCTTGTATGTTATCATGAAAATGATAAACCGCCTATCTATGATAAAGGTGCGTTGCTTGTAGGAGCTAATCCTACTTGGAATGAAAATAAAGTAGGAGCTTTAGGGGTAGGGCCTAATGATATTTTCAATTTTCCTAAATTAGAGCCATCAAGAGTCTTCAATATACCTATAGGAACACTTATTGAACCATTAATAGATATTGAAGTAGGAAAACTTGTTAGTGTTAAACCTTTAATAGTACCTAATGCTCCGGGTCAGAATATTACGGTTGATATTGAAATTGAAGTTCCTGATGATTTCCCTCGACCTCCTAATGATAGTATAATAGAGTGTAAAATGGAGTTGTATCCAGCACTCTCCACAACGACTACAACCCCACCACCTCCACCTCCACCACCAGGATTACCTCTCGATGAGTGCTTGTTAGAGTGTCTAACGTTTACTACCCCTCTTCCACCTCCGCCAGGTAGCCAGAGAGGAGTACCCGTAAGACTTACTATTCCGTTTGAAAGAACAACAATACCTCCAGTGTCAGCTCTTGGCGGGTCTGTGATTATATTTCCAACAACCGTAGAGCCTTCCACTTCTACAACAACTACTTCAACAACAACTACTACAACTAAGAATCCATGCCCTCCTGAGTGTGATATTCCAAGCTTTTAAGTGCATTTAAAGAGGTTTACCTTAAATGTAAGTATGAGAAAGGTATGGCGTGTATGGGCTCGAACTATGGGTTGTAAAATATCTGACTCTACACCGGAGTCAGATGCTGCAGCTATTGTGAGAACCTTCTGGTGGTTAGTTCATATAACTACCTGCGGGTTTATTATCGCGAATACTATTAGACACTGGAATGACTAATTAAATAAATATATGCTTCACAACACTTTAGAACAACTTAGAAAAAATATTATGAACACAATGACGATAGATAAAATTATTGAAGAGTTAGAGAGTAATCTCAGCATGTTAAAGAAGCTCAATGACGAGCAAGTAGTTTTAGACTCTAAAAGTGAAGGTTGTTGGCCTAGTTTTAAATATTTAGAAGGAAAGATTGTAGGCAATCTTACAAAGACACGCACAATGGCTATGGATGATAAAGGTTATATTCACTCTCTAGGGTACAAATCAGACATGCATATTGTGACTGATACTCTAGAGGATACCATAGAGAGAAAGGAGCAGGGTTACAAAGGCTTTATTGGTAACGTAAAAGCATCCGATGGTTATACTTATTTCTTTCCTGCTTATTCTAATTCTATTGGTAAGTTAAACAGATCAACAGGAGAGATTACTCTAGAGGAAAAGTTTGGCTCTTGTCCTCAAATAAGATCGGGAGCAGAAGGAGCTAATGGAATTATCTATATGCCTTCATACACTAGAACATTAAAAATTTATACCTACAATACAGCTACAGGTGAAATTAATAACTTTACTCCTACTAAGCCTACAACTGGAGGCTTCTTTTCAAGCTTCGGTCATATATGGGGCGCTGCTTCTGATAAGGAAGGTCAAATATACATGCCTCCAGCTCTAAACTCTAGTGTGGCTAAGATCGATACGAACGGAGAGTTTAAATACTTAGATGGACCTCCTGTTAATTCTGGTGTATCAGGATACAGTGTTAAGTATGTTGGAGCTACTTATGTAGAGAGTGTTAACAAAGTATTTTGCTTACCTCGAACAGGAAAGACTATTCTAGTTATTAATTGCTCAGATGATAGCTATGAAGAAATAGATCTACCAGCAGATTATTTAAAGGTAGCAAATAAGAATAAAAACTTTAACGGCTTCCTCGCTCCTGATGGTTGGCTCTATAGCGCGTTCTGGGGCGATACAAAATGCTTTAGAGTTAATCCTCACACATATGAGGTACAATGGAAAGACTATGAGGAAGACTTCGCTGATGGAAAGCCAACTGTTCAAGAAGGTTCTGGTATTATGAGCACCGGAACAGGCTTCTCAACATGCGCTCTTACTAAGGAACATGATGTTTATCTAGGTTTAGCTGGAACTTCGAAAGCAGTGAAGCTAGAATTCTAGTAAGGGAATAAAACCCGCGGTAGAATTATAAAAGGAACTACCGTATTATGAGCGTATGCAAAAGTATATTGTTGAGGTTTTTAATAAATCATTTGAAAAGGTTACTAATTTAGGTCCGTTTAGTTATGATGAAGCACATAAAACGGTAGAGAGTTTAAACGGTAAAGGCTACTACTTGACTATTACGGAAGAGGAATATATTTAGAGATCACGAAAGGAACTCTAATATAATTAGGTATGAGCAATACCCCGAGTACAGAAGATTTAATTGAACTTGGCTATCTCAAGCCGGAGGATATTACTTTTAAGGCTCCTAAGCGTAAATGGAGTCCTTTTCTTGATAAGAGTGATTTAGAATACGCGAGGAGACATGGTCTTACTGATAGAGAGATGAAAGACTTTAAGGAGGATATGATTGTTGAGGAGGAGATTCTCAAGCTTCATTACGAAATGGTTGAGAAGCATGATGCAAAACCTCATTTTGCGTGGTAAATCTGTTAGGAACTCTGATATAATTAAAGAGAAGAAAGAAACAAAATGAACTTAGGAATCAATTCAACAAAATTTACGAAAGTATCTGAGATTACTATCCCGGATATTTACTTCAAGCGGATGTCAACAGGTATTGTCGAGTTCGATGAGATCTTCGGTAAGGGTATCTTACCTGGATCTGCTGCGACTGTAACTGCGCAGGCTGGATGTGGTAAGACTACTCTCCTCCTTCAGATGTTAGAGAGTCTCTCGAAGAATGGTTACGCAACTGGATATGCTTCTGGAGAAGAGAATACTTTTCAGTTAGCTTTTACTTGTAAGCGTCTCGAAGTTAAGAATGTTAGTATTGCTAACGAGACTGATATCGATGTTCTTGCTAACGCTATGACCGATCTAGATATTCTAGTGATCGATTCGTTTCAGGCTCTTACGACTAGTAAGAAGATGAATAGCAGAGAGCTTGAGAAGTATGCTGTATCTACTCTCTGTAAGAAGGCTAAGGATGCTGAGTGCGCTCTAGTATTTGTAATGCATCTTACTAAGGGAGGTAAGCTAAAAGGATCTACTCTAGTTCCTCATTCGGTTGACGTTAATATTATGCTGAGTCATGATGTTGATAGCGACGACGATACTGCTCGTATTATTTCTACTTACAAGAACCGCTTTGGATCTACTGTCGATATTGAAGCTACTATCGGACGTAAGGGGTTCGAGATGGTTGGTAAGAAGTCTAAGGAGAAAGTATTATCGAAGGCTGGTCGTAAGAAGAAGCTACATAAAGGTATTATGGCTATGGACCCTCCATCAATTTCAGAAGAAGGTATTATGTCTAAGTTTAACTTAACTAAAGGACAGGCTTATGTAGCTCTTAGAGAGCTCGTTGACTCTGGTAAGTTAATTAAGTTCGGAAGAGGTAAGACTGCTGTCTGGAAGAAAACACTAACAACTATAATCAATGCTTAGAGAAATTAGACATATATTAGGTAGAGGAGACATTCTTATTGTTGAATTTACGAAGAAGAATGGTGAAAAAAGAAAGATGAAGTGTACTACTAACTTGGATAGAATTCCAGAGAGTGAACATCCTAAAGAGGGTGGTACCTTTACATATAATACAGAGAAGTCTTTGCGTGTATATGATGTCGAAGCAGAAGGATGGCGCTCATTTAGAGTCGACTCTGTAGATGCTATTGAATCCGCAAAAGGAACTCAGATATAATTATTAAGATGACAGAGAATCAAAGGCTAAACCGAATTAAGTATCTTTATGATTATATTGATGGGTGGGTTGCGCATTATAATCGCAGAGCTCCTAAAGAGAAGTATGAAGAGTTAGAAAACTTAAAGAACCATCTACCTGTACGATCAGAAAAAGAGCCTATGGTGCAGGAGCTAGCTGATGCAATTATTGATCAATGGAATGATCGAGAGTTAGATAGTCAAGATGAGACTGTCGATGAGACTGCTTATTGGTTCTTTGAAAATCTTAAAACTAAAACTTTAAATCGAATCGCAGATATTACTTATGCCAACAGATAACAAAACAAACTTCGGAAGGGACTTTTTCCTAGAGTCAGTAGATGAGTCTACATTGAAAGATAAATCTAGCGATGTTAGAGTCGAAGTAGATCAATTAGAAGAGCTAAGGAAGTTAGGTCTTATAGTTGATGATAAACAAAGCGCTCATAGCTCAACTGGATAGAGCAACGCACTTCTAATGCGTAGGTTGCAGGTTCGAGTCCTGCTGAGCGTGCCATAAAAGGAACCCTATTATAATAAAATTATGACAAAAGAGAAAGCAGATATACCAGAAGCAGTATTTGATTACTGTATTGATAATAAAGTTTCTATTGAAGAAGGTCTTAGGGCTTTCATTGAACAGAAGCTAGAGACAGTAGAGAGCGGCTTAGCTAATTTAAAGAGTGAAGTTGAAAGCGCTATTGTAAGTGAAGAAGTAAAAATATCTAATAAAGATATTAGTGATGTGGAAGACTTTCTTAACTTTATTGATCAACAAAGAACAGATGATTAATTTTTTTAGAAAGCTATTTAAAAAGAAACGAGAGCCTCTATACGCGAACTGTCTCAACAGTCGTTCGTGGCTTGATAGACAAGTGGATGAAGCACTTTATCAGAGAGATGTTTTAAGAGGAGGTATTGGTTCTACAGTAAATTTATTTACAGAGAAAGATGCTAGCCATATGCTTAAAGCATCCGACAATTGGTATGACAAATATTATGACAATGAAAAGTAAACTAACAGCAATTGTAATCTCATCTCTAACGCTCACTGCTACTGCAAGTGATCATCATGATGAGAAAAAAGGTAAGAAGAAGCCAGTCGCTGAAAAAGCTGGAGGTAAGCGTAAGCTGCCCCCTCATATGGCTAAGTTCGATAAGAACAAAGATGGTAAACTTTGTGATGCAGAAAAAGCTGCAGCCAAAGCGGCTTGGGTCAAGCGATTCGATAAGGATGGTAATGGCAAAGTTGAAGGTACGGAGTTAGCTGAAGCAAAGAAAGCTATGGCAGAACGCCGGAAGCGCACACAAAAGCAAAAAGGTAAGGGCAAGCTCCCAAAAGGAGCTAAAGGTAAGAAGAAGCCTGAGTCTAAGAAGAAATAAATAAACGACCTGAGCATGTCATCAAACTGCTTTTCCTACTAGCTCTATTATGGTTTCTAATTAAATACTTTTAAGATGAAGAGCGAACAAGTAGACAATATTATTGATTCTTTAGCAAAAGTTGTAGAGGATCTTAAAGCATTTAAACAAACACACTTAACTTCAACAACACCGGCGCCGCAGACATGTTGTAGTGCATCCTGTTGTAGTACAACACCTCCCCCGCAAGTCTGTTGTACTACAACCTGCTGTACTACTACTCCAACTCCTTATAGTTGCTGTACTACTACTCCAACTCCTTATAGTTGCTGTACTCCAACAACATGTACCTGTAGTAGTACCTGCTGTTCTCCGACTTCTTATAGTTGCTGTTCTTGTTGCTAATGCTTGAAGAATTCTCGGTAATGAAGCGATACCAGCAGGTCCACTTATTGTGTTACGATAGAGGGTTCAAGTACGAACCTATCCCTGATATAAGAGCATTTAACTCTCTTGGAGAAGTAGAAGAATACGCTAAAAATAACATTGAACGTATACAAGATACTAACTTCTATAAGGATCCAATAGTTATTGTCAGGAGAGAAACAAATAGCGTGCAGGTAAAGGAACTCTGATATAATTAGATTGTAGAACGAAAGATTATGGGATTCATTACAAAAATTCAATCATTAGAAGAAGTACCTCAGTTTAACATCGATAAGGTTCCCGTTTATGACGGAGACCAAAATCGTATTCCTGATACGTACTCACTTAAAAGATCAGATACTCACTCACATGTTGGTATCGTAGGGGAAAAATATCGACCGATTCAAATGGTTGAAATGCTCGATATTTTGAATAGAGCTTCAAAAAAGATAGGAGATATCGAGCATATCGGATATACCGAATCTAACAAAGGTAAAAAAATGCTCATTCAATCTAAACTAGCCGAAAATATTAATGTCGGAGGAGATAAAGTTCAGCCTTATTTCTATACTCTTATCGATAACTCTGGTATGGCCTCGAATAAAAGCATTCCTTCAACAGAGCGAATCATTTGCTCTAACGCATTTCACTTAGTGCAATCCTCTAGAGAAAATAATACTAGACACGCTAGTACCTTTGATGGTAAAGTTGTTAGCATGATCGATGGTATTGTTGAGTCTATTGAGAAGGTTAAGAACTTCGGTAGTACTATGGAGATGCTAAAGTGTGCTAAGTTTACTAAAGATCAAATGGTTAAGTTAACTCAGAGTCTTGTTCCAGTACGGGAGGATGAGTCGACTAAGCGTATGAATAAGCGCGAGAGATTAGTAGAACTATTCTCAGCTGGAAAAGGTAATGAGGGTAAAACTCGATGGGATGCTTTTAACGCTCTTACAGAATATGAGACGCATAACGGTCGTCAATCTCCAGAGAAGTTAGTTAGATCAATGATCAACAGTACTATGTCTAAGAGAGGTCTGGAGCTTCTTGAACAGGCAGCTTAATTATGAGACTCTTCCAAAAGTTAATGGCGAGTAGGAGGAGTAAGTCTCAACTTTCTCGAGAATTAAGAGAGTTACAAAAGAGATACGCGATTCAGGTTCAAGTTACACGCGAAGCTCTCTTAATTATTAAGAAACTTAAAAAGCAAAAAACCCTCTTAAGATCCATAATTAAAAATTTAAATAAACAATAAAATGCCAGAAGAAAAGGAATCCACAAGTGTTAAACACTTTCGTATATCTCTAGTTAAATCCGTCTTTAGAATTCTAGGGTGCGGGTTATGTATTATCTTTACTGATAATACCATCGCTATTACAGCTTTGGCTATTTCCTTCCTATTTGCTGAGGTATTAGGTATCGCAGAGGAACTCTGATATAATTAATTTATGAAACACAATAACCTAGAACTAAGAATATTCATTTGTTTTGTACTAACCATCTTGTATGTTCAATATGCGCTATCAATTAATGAAAAAAGAGAAGTGACTATTGTAGAAAAGATAGAGGTATTGGATCCTGTTATTGTTGAAGCCTCACGTTTAAAAGGTTTTGAAGTTCGAATCATTAATGATTATACTAATGAACGACTCGAACTAACTGAAACATTGGGAGAAGCTTTACAATATATTGAATCTTACAGAGACCATCACGAAGATTTAGTTGCTTTTGATCTCTCCTCTGGTGCTCAAGTAGGAAGCAGCGCTAATGGTAATGGAGTAATCTATTCAGAATTATCAATAACAAACGCTCAATAGGAACTCTGATATAATTAATTTATGAAACACGATATTGTATTTAAGACAAGAGAAGCGTACATTGCAGCTAAAACTATTCTTACTCATCATTTCTCCTGTAGATTTAATGAGTTAGATGATTATAGGATTGAGTTTTTCTTAGAAGGTAGACGCAATACAGCTAAAAAGATGCTGCTTGATGTGTCTGCAGTTAATGAATCTGAAATGGAGTATGTTACAGGTTGATTTTCAAACGAGTGACATTAAAATATATGTATGTCAACACATAATCCTTTAGCTGACTCTCATAAGAGCCCTCTCTATAAGAAGCTTAAAGCACAAGACTTTGAATTTAAAGATGTAGTTGCCTTTACTGCTGGTAACTTTGATATTATTCATCCAGGTTATACAGCTACATTCGAAGAGGCTAAAAGACATTGCGATAAGTTCATTGTCTTCTTGCATGGTGATCCATCCTCTACACGCAATACAAAGTACAAGCCTATAGTGCCTTACTATGATCGTTACAAGATGCTCATGTCTATTAAGCATATAGATGAGGTATACATGTATCAGACAGAACAAGAGCTCTATGAGCTTATGAGTACTTTCAAGCTTGATGTTCGTATTCTAGGAGAAGACTATTTAGGAATGTCTTTTACTGGAGAAGATCTAGGACATGAAGTTGTTTATACTACTAGGTCTCATGAATGGAGTACAACTAAGTTTAAGAATCGAATAGCAGCGATGACCTTGTCGCAGAATAGAGAACTCCTAAAACTGATTAATGACGATCCCTCTGTTCTCGATAAGGTAAAAACAGGAGATTTTTCCTGTATTGAATAAAAGGAACTTTACTAAAATAAGATATGAAGAAAATTGCATTAGCCGTAATTACAATTACCATTGCAGGATTATACGTAATGTATAATGGAAGGACGCAAGAAGGTACGACAGAAATAGAAGAAAAGGAGATTCCTGAGATTAATTTCGAACCAAAATTAGACGTACCGCCTGATAATATTAATATTCCTAAATCTGAAGATACACCTATGTTGATACTACCTCCTGTGATAGTTTATCCTCAGGACGATCCCCTATTAGCACTTTCTTCAAGTAAGGTAATACCTATGCGATGGTTCGGGTCGCGAATGCCAGATATGCCTGAGATTGACTGGCATCGATATATGCTTGATGGGGTAATGTATTTTGAGGGGTACTATAAACAGAAATATTACTGCGCAGGAGGGCAGGCGACAATAGGTTATGGTTGTACTAATCCTAGAATTGTTTCTAAGGGATATGTTAGTAGAAGTTATGCTAAAGAGGTTCTTAGTAAAGAGCTTGCAACAGCGAGAGACCAAGTTCTCCGGGTGGTATCAGTGGATTTAAACATCCATCAATTGAATGCTCTAACTAGCTTTACATTTAACTGTGGGTTGAGCAATTTAAAGAGGTTAGTGGACCAGCCGGGAAGGTTAAATGATGGAAATTACGAGAGTGTAGAGGTAATACTTCCTAAATATCGAAAAGCGGGAGGGTATGTACGTAAGGGATTGGAGAGAAGGAGGAATTGGGAGCTTAAAATGTGGAGAGGTGAGAGGGACTCTAATTTATTTTAGGAACATTCATATAATTAGGTATGCAAAATAAAAAGGTTAAGGATAGAATATTCTTTGAGAATGTAGTGTTTATATCAATGACGTTATACTTTGTAAGCATCATCGCTATCGGTCTTTGGGATATTATAAAAGATCTCCTCTAAATATATGTATGAACTTAATAAAATTCCTAAGACGTATCTTAATTAGAGAGAAACCAGGAAATAGAGAAGTTATTAACGGTGCTGTTATTACAAGAGATAACAGACAAAACATTATTAAAAAGGAGTATACTGGCGGATTAGTGATTAGGTACACTTACGATATTCTAAATAGGGAGCGGGAGATGCATACTTCAGAAGGTTATAAAGAAATAACAAATTATTATTACTCTTCAAAAAATAAAAAGGAAGTAACTTACTACTATAAAAGAAAGGTATGGATAGATTATCATTCTTTAGATGGAGCAGTTACTACAGAATATAAAACTAATAAATAAAAATATGAAACCTACAATTTACGGAATAGTTATTCCTATAGCGATTATTATTTTATCGCTTATTCTTACAGCATGTACTTGAACTACTTGTTAAATCTCAGTTGAGATAAATAATAACATGAGAATCTTACTTTTACTTTTAACATGTTGCTTGATAAGCTGTGAGGGAGGGTACAGTTCATACACATACCAATCAGTACCTTCTACAACAGTGAGAACTTATAGAAGCTACACTCCTACGTACCACTACTATAATACAAGAACATATTACCCTCCTGTTTATAGGTATTATTATAGAGCTCCCCGTATCTACACTTCAGTAAGAGCGAGAAGCTACAGAAGATGCCCTTAGGAACTTTGCTATAATTAGGTATGAACCAAGAACTTTTAATTTACACAATTGTCGCTCTAGAATTTATTATCTTAGTATCCATCTACAGAAGGTAGGAACTCTCGTATAATCGTATTATGAGAACGAAAGAAGAGCGAGACCTCGAAAGGGCCATTGAATTAGCCTATGACGCTACTAAATTTACTAGAGGGTGTAGTGATGTAGAAATTATGAGTAGGTTAGATGAATATGATCTTTTGGTAGATAAGCTCGTTAAATTATCTAATGGAAAAGGTAGTGCTTTCTATACTGATCCTATGCAAGCAGATGATTATAAAACTCTCTTAGGAAAGTCAGTAATCGGAATGACATATAATGAAATGGCTGAAGAGATGGGAGCTACTTTTATAGATGGACTATGCGGAGAAAAGAATTAAAGGAACTCTGATATAATAAATTAACAAAATACGGCCCGGTCATTTAACTGGTAAGACCCATCTATATTATAACCAAATCAGCGAATGGTACCATTTGTTGTGATGCGCGCTAGCTAGCGTCTATAGAGGGAATGCAGGTTCAAATCCTGCTCGGGCCTGCTCCTAGCAAATAACGAGGCGTCAAAATCTTCACGCCTACAACCTGAAAGGGAGAGGCTAGGTGGGAGTAAAGGAACACATATATAATTAGGTATGAAAGCAATCGAGCAACTAGAAAATGACATCAATCAAATCGAACAAGAATTTAGTTCTCTTGTTAATCGTATTGTTGAGCTCGAAGATGAGATAGCCAGAAAGGATGATCACATAAATAATTTACACAAGACTATCGCTGATCTACATGGAGTATTAGTAGCAACAAAATAAAAATATTATACAACAATCTCTAAGCTTGATAGAATTAAACCCGGAGTCTTCCAATTGACATAAGGAACTCTCGTATAATTAGGTATGAACAACGAAGTTATGAATCTTAAAAACGGAGACTTTGCAATCCTTCCTGAAGCTCCCTATAGCTCTACTGATGTAGCTGAAGGAGCTTACATATCTCATGAAGATATTGAGTATCATATTATGGATTTCGTAAGAGGTAATATTAATAGTAGTAAAAGTCATATGCATATGAGAGAGATTCTAGATGATATTATTGTAGACTTATGTAACTACCGTAATGCGTTAGCTACTCCTGATCAATATTTGAAGAAGAATCTTCTTTAGGAACTCAGCTATAATTAGATATGAGCCACAACGAAGAGATCCTAACTCAAATTGCTAGCAAGTTTCTAGATATAGAGACTCTCAAAATACAGAATTCTGACGATAAAGACTTTCATGATTTAGCTGTTTGGCAGATTGCGGAAGCGCTCGAGAAGGCCTTTGCTGCAGGTATTGAGCGAGGATGGCAGACGAAAGCCCAGCAGCGATAAGGAACTCAGCTATAATTAGGTATGAAAGAAGAAGATATGATTTGCTACCCTTACGCTTACGGACGACTTAATGCATCACTCGATATGCTCGCAAGTAACCTTGAGATGGCCTGCATTAAAGCAGATGTAGATGTAGATGATAAGGTCTTCGAACTGCTTAATAAGATGGTAAAGGAGCGGCAGAAGGTAGCTGCAGAAGATTCTTACGATAAGCACTAAATATAGTATATGAAGAAAGCATTATTATCGCTTATAACCTCTTTATGCTTGACAGCAGTAGCAACAGGAGAAACTAAGTATGTTTCAATAATGTCTGGAGTATCGATAGGTGAAGGTAGAGTACATGTATGGGAGACTTTAACAAAGACATTTAAAGCATACCAAATTCGCATTAAAGAAGGAAAAGATCTTAAGCCTATTAGATGGGCTACAATTGGAGACTATGTGATTGTAACGTTTACATCTAAAAATGATAAGATCACAAGATCACAAGTAGAGAAAGCAGTTAAGGTACCCTCCAAATCAGGTAAGCTCTATCTTGTATGGAAGTTGGAGAGAGAAGGGGAAAAGGAACTCTGATATAATTAGGTATGAAAGAAAATAAGTGCTACCCTTGCAATGGTTTAGGCTATCATATTGAGACGTGTATTGAAGCTGACGGTACCCGTAATAGAGTTAAGATATCATGCGCATGTTGCGATGGTTCTGGTGAGAAGAAGTAAGGAACTCCGTATAATTAAGTATGAGCGAGAAACTCAACTTCGATGAAGGTTTAGAAGCGGCATTAGATTACGCATTTTTATTTTATAATGACCGACTAGATATTATTCAAGTTACTAAAGACAAACTGATTGATAATATTGGTCGAGAGAATGGAGAGTTATCAGTAGAAGAAGCTGATAAGGTGAGACAAAAGGTAGAAAAGTACTTAGGTAAACAGAAAAAATAGTATGAATGTAGAGAGAGATATGAAGTATGTACTAATTACCGCGCTAGTGATATGCGCTATTAACTTATCAGGCGACATTGTCACAGCAGTCGTAGAGCTGTTTAACCTTTAGGAACTCAGATATAATTAGGTATGGACAATAGAGTGACCAAGAGTGAAGTAGCAGAAGAGCTTTGCGTTATTATGGAGCGCGTTAATAATAGGGTTAAGTTGTTATCTATACTTGACGACTATGATGCTTGTAGTACTTATGCAGATCTAGATGATCAATTGATTACTATTACTCATCATGCGAAAGAGTTGACTGCTGCTATTGGACGAGCGCGTGATATTGCTGAAGACGCATAGGGAACTCTGATATAATTAGGTATGAAAGACGTTAGAGATGATGAAGCAGCTGTTAAGAATATAAAGGATGTTGTTGAATATTATATTGTGGAAGTTGGGAAGAGTTGGGAAGAGAATGGAGTAGATGACTATACTGCAGAGGATGTGAGGGTGTGTGTGTATGAGCAGATGAAGGATTTGGTGAGAGATTGTTTGGAACTTAATGATTTTCTTTAAGGAACTCAGATATAATTAGGTATGGAAAGATTCGAAAAACTAGAATATCTCAGAGAAACACTCGGAAGATCCTTCTTCGGAAGAGCTCATGAAGAATCAATCTTCTTAGAAGAGCTTGTAAGGTGGGTAGGAGAGGATAACTTTAACGACTTCTATAATAAATTCTGTTCCGATTGGGATATTTTGAAACAAGACGAGCTTTAAAAGGAACTCCGATATAATTAGTTATGAGTATAAGGTTAAAAGATAGTGAGCTATATGATATTCTTTTAGAGGTTTGTCAAGAGATTGGATATGATCAATACATGCCTGAGCCCGGAAGCTTACTAGAATCTACAGATGGAAAGCGTATGACTGCATGGGCTACAGCCTTTAAGACAGCAGAACCTTTTACTAGAGGTGATAACATTAGGACATATATTAAAGAGTGTATTGAGAGTACACTTAAGAAGAGTCAAAAGTGTAGCTTCTATCCATATTCAATCCTCAAATCAGATAACGATACTAGACTAATCCTTCGTGGAGCTATACAACAAGAAGGGTGTGTATCTAATATGAAGAGTAGTGATAGAGAGTCTATTAAGTCTATTCTCGATAAGGTTGAAAGTAAAAAACTATTCAGGAGTCCTACCATCGACTAGGAACTCTGATAAAATTAAGTATGAAAGAGAATGAATTAACTTCTCATGAGCAGACGGCTTACGTTTTTGCTGCTAGATATACTCATAATAGAAGTACAGGTGGGACGTTAGCAGTAGTTAAAGCCCTTGAAGTAGTATGGGATAGACTAAGCTATAGTACAAAAAGGCAGATAGAGAAAGAAGCTTATCATGAAGCAACTGCAAATCGCGATGATTGGAATGACTTTTTCAAGTGGGAAGCTGCTGAAGGTTTCGAAAATTGGAAATAATTAGGAACTCAGATATAATTAGGTATGAGCAAAGTAAAAACAAACATCCAGACAATCCAATCTGCCTTACAAGAAGTACTTGATGCTAATGATTACAAGGAAGGAACGAGAAAAGCTGCGATATGTGAAACTTCTTTTATTCAAGGAGCGATTACTGCAGATCCAGATTTGATCAGCAACTGCCCTATTCTCTCGATTTGTCTTATGAGCGGACGTTCAATTCTCTCAGTAAATCGATAGGGAACTCTCATATAATTAGGTATGGAAGAAAATAATAGATATCCGGACCACGAAAACCTTTCTGATCAAATAGTTGATCTTGTGAAGGCTAATATGGAAGATGGTAAAGGATTCGCATGCATGCACGCGCGTGAAGTATTGGATGATCTTATATCTGATCTCAATCAATTGAGGAATGAGATTGCATCACCAGAAGAATATTTAAAAGCGGGATTGCTTTAAGGAACTCAGATATAATTAGGTATGAACAAAGAACAATGCTTACCTCCTCAAACTAAATGGGAGTTCTACACTTTCAATCAACTAGCAGAGATCGCAGAAGATGATGATGTTAATGTTACTGACTTCGATAGTCTTAAAGCTTATCTAGATAGTAGAAGTTATGATCTTGTATACAAATATCTCGGAAATGATCAGTTTGATGTTCTGTTCGCGTAAGGAACTCCGATATAATTAGGTATGAGCAAGGAAATGAAAGAGCGTTTGGAAGGTCTTTATAATATCGATATGATGGCAAAATTGCTTAAGCAGTTTGATTCGATTATTGATGATATTCAAAAAGACGAACCGTTTGAAGAGGGAGATATTCTCGATTTCATTACAATTAAGATGGCTGAAAGAATTGGGTACTGGCGTGCGCAGTAAAAGGAACTCAGATATAATTAGGTATGATAGAAAAGAATAAAATTCAGAACATCATCCTCGACTACTGCGAAGGCAAAGGCCTCACCGTTGCCCTGGAGTTCAGCAAGTCTGATCTTCCTGAAATGATCGAGAGGATTAAGGGAGCAATTCTATATGAGCTTGATGATGCAGAACATCTAGATGATGCTCGTAATTACGTCAAGGAATACCTTTAGGAACTCAGATATAATTAGGTATGATCGAAAAGAAAATGACCATCACGTTCACTGGAGGAGAACTTGAAAGACTTGAAAAGAAGTATGATTGCGATAGAGAGACTCTTAACCTTGCTATTGATTATGCATTTGCACAATTCGACGCAAATATCGAGTTCGAGCTTCATGATGAGGTAGAGGATGCTGCTCGTGATATTAAAGAAGATGCTCTAAAGGAACTCTAATATAATTAATTTGTAGACAGAAGAAGAAGAGGAGTAGCTCTCCACCCTACAATCTGTCTCCTATCTAACTCAAAGAAAGCCAGATAAAGACACGAGCATGGGAATGTTCTGGTAATGCGTTGAGGACAGCGAGGGGTGCGCTGATAGGATTCATAAGTTATTCACCTCAGAATTTTAAGGAACTCAGATATAATTAGGTATGAAAGTTAAGGTAGTTAGCAGGGAGTGGAATAAGACTTTAGAGGATGTTCGTGATGAGTATAATGAAGCTGTTGAGAGCTTTGATGGTAAGTATGAAGAGGTAGAGATTGATTATAGAGCTTACATCAAAACCATCATTTCTGATTCAAAAGACATTCATAATATGACTAAAGAGGATTTGGAAGATTTGGCTTTGAAACATACTCCATACGAATCCGTCGTTATTGAGGAGAAGGATAGAATCGATTGGCGTTCACTACTGACGGGTCTTGAGGAAGTAGGTGTTGAGATCGAAATCGATTAAGGAACTCTCTTATAATTAGGTATGAAAGAAAAGAAGAAGTTTGAAGTAGTTAGCGTTGACAATTATGGTGATGAGTTCTTTACAAAAGTTGTAGAGGATTTTGATTTGAATGATTGTGTTGCAAATGTATATTTGGAGGTAATGAAGGGTGTAATGGATGGTTGTATTGAGGAGGATGAGAATGGTGTATTGAAGCTTGACAAAGAGGGTTATTTTAGAGGATTTGAGTTTAGTGGATTTAGAATAGAGAAGAATGGAGAAGGAAGTGTTTGGTGGGGTGATGAAGGTGGTTATGCAATTAGAGAGGTGAAGGCTTAAGGAACTCAGATATAATTAGGTATGAAAGAAAAGCAATTAAAGGATCGATTGGATATGATTGAACTCTCTCCGAAAGATGAGCCAGTTCTTATGGGTGAGATTACTGTAGCGATGAATGTGATTGAGAGAGTTAAGTATCAGAATCCTGGTCTTTATTCGATAGTTCTCAGTCGACTTGATGCAGCAGTAGGAAGTCCTGCGACTGATAAATAGGAACTCTCATATAATTAGGTATGCAATTGAGCCAGGAAGAGATTAATGTAATGCAGGAGGCACTTCTGCGCTATTCGGATGAGGATATTGAGTCGGATGAATTTTATTCGGAAGAGGAAGTGCAGAGGATTAAGAAGGTTCGCGATGCGCTACTTACGCGCTCGGGGGTTAAGTGATAGGAACTCTAATATAATAAGAGTATGAATAAGTGGGTACTAGTGTATAAGGATACATTTAAGCTTAAGTGTTATCGGACCTGGAATGGTGTTAAGGCTGCGAAGGCGAAGGCTCAGAAAGCTGGCGAGAATGTAGAGTCATATAGTATGGAATTCTGGGCGGATCATAAGAAGGAACTCTGATATAATTAG
>CAACVC010000019.1_pt1 | contig 36689 bp, 30 predicted proteins | sample 2381761 | NCBI WGS metagenome assembly CAACVC01 (sample SAMEA5211966, study PRJEB30684) | marine metagenome | biome: Marine; feature: Epipelagic; material: Water | collected 2015-10-15 | depth 45 m
TACCTTTTTCTGCTAGGAAAGACACTTTTGAACCTCCTGGTTCACTTTCTAAACCGTGTAAATATACTATTTTTTTCATAACCTTTAATTAACAGTCCGAAACTTTCGAACGCGTAAATATACGAAAAATAATTCAGGTAGCCAAATTTTTACGTGGAGATCTAATGACCAAATCTAGATTTTTGGGCATTATAATTTTGTAATACCTCTGTGGCACTTAATAATTTATTATATACTCTAACTGGACCACAAAATCCATTATAACCAGCATCATTTTGAACTGTTGATTCAACATTAGTAAAAATACCAAATGGTCTTACTGTACCATCTCCCCAGTTACCTGATGCTGCTCCCCCTATAGTTGAATTATTTAATTCACCATTAATATAAAGATATGAATTATAAGAGCTACTTCCATTATAGTCTGCAGTACCAATAACATGAAACCATTCATCTATAGGAAAACCTGAATCGTAATTTTGTATGGTTACTGATTTTGATCCACCTCCTATATTAATTCTCCATCTTAATTTACCTGCTCCATTATCACCAATTATATATAGTGTACAATAATCAGAAGCATCTGTAGACATGATTCTTGGTAGAGAATGTGTTGATAAGCCTTGTCTGTTAACCCAACATTCATAAGCTATTGCATTAGTAGCATCACCCTGGGTATCATCATCTTCTTCAAAAGCAATAAAATTACCATCTTTATTACCTACATCCGATAGACTATCAAAATACCAATGACCTCCAAAATTACTAGAAAAAGTTGTATTTTGTAAATTATTAAAACTACCTGATTCATTAGGATCTGCTAAATTTAAAACTGTAGAAGAACCACTTACGTAAGAACGAGGTGATCCGGGGTCAATTGATAGAACTAATCCATCTGTTATTATGTGTGGTCCTCCTGTATACATTATAATCCGAATCTTGATTTAATGGCGTTGTAGTTTTGTTGTACTTCTTCGGCTGATAGAACGCGATTATAGATAAGAGCATTGGCAATATCACCATCAAAACGATTACTAGCATCATTATAAGCTCCTATTCTAACAGTATTACCGTTAGTAAATGTAGAAGTGTTAGCTGAAGTATCAACTTGTTCACCATTTAAGTACAGTACCCATCCTGAGGTAGTATTGAAAGTTACAGCACCTATCCACCATTGATTTAACATACTACCAGGACTATAACTTACTAGTGCCCAAGACCCATTATGTCCCGCTCTTAACGTATCCGAAGTACTGTTCATCCAAAACGCGTGTTGGCCGTCACTACTACCTCCACTTATAATATTTGCGGTACTAGTTTCTGGTCTAAATGCCGCTATTTTAGTATAAGCTGCTGTAGGTAGTAAATCTGTGTTGTCTACTTTTGCATAATCATTAGATTCATCAAAGTTAAAGGTATGTACATTATTATTAGTATAAGTAGGGGAATTATAAAGAGTAGTATTATTTTCATTACCAGACAAATCATACCAAGTTGTTCCTGTACCGGGATATGACTTAGGTGAAGCTGCATCTAAAGCTAATACTAATCCATCTGTTACTATAAGTGGTCCTCTTGTAAATCCCATTTAATATTTTATTATAAATATTAGACAGTTCTTTTTACAGTAGTTTTAAATGAAGTTGTTGCTGGTTTATGTTTAGGATTTTCAAGATCAAATATTCTTTTTACTGATTTGTAAATATCAATATTTTCTTCTTGTGATCTAGGTGATTCATAAATTTCCCAATTTTTACCTTTTAAGCGTTTACCTGAATTATCTACTCCTCTAGATTTAGATTTTAACCATAAAACACCTACACGATCCGCTGTTTTACCATAACATTCTTTATAACATTGAGCATACGCCGCACTTTGTAAATCGTAAGTAGTTTGTAAATGGTTAGATGTTTTAAAATCAATAACCCATAACTCTCCATCAATTTCACAAATACAATCACAAGTACCAGCTACTTTAAGTTCTTCACTAAATAAATGTACTTCAGTTTCTATTAATGTTGGTTTATATGTTTCCCAAAAATCTACAAAACGTAAAAACATTTGCCATACTTTGGGATCCATTTTAGGATAACCTTCTTTATTAAGATATGTTAACTCTTTACCTTCAAAGTATTTTTCAATCATTTCATGAACTTTAGTACCTTCTTCAGATGCTTTTTTAACAATCCAATCTGCACTATAACCTACTTTTTTAAGCCAATCTTGAAAATGCTTACCTTTAGGGTAACAATTTAAAACATAAGTAATAGATGGATAATATTCACCATTACGTCTGTAATACCTTGAATCAGGTAGAGTAATCTGTTTGTGATCGTCTGAGATCTCTAGTATTCTATTGTATGATTTTTTGATCATATAGATAATTTATGTTCCATTAAATTATAATAGGTAAGTGGAACTGTTTTTTGTATTAGTTTTGTAAAATTTTTAAAACCCATTTCACTCGGATCCTTATCTTGTAAATCTACAAGATAGACTTCTTTTCCTTCCGCCATTAATCTTTCACAGAATTTTAAAGCTTGTTTAATTGCATCCCTATCTAATGCAATATAAATTTTATCTACTACAGAAGTAACTATTTTTTTCATTAAACTACTCTGTATGTTTTTCCCTAATAGGGGGATTGCGTTTCTTTTTATAGCCATAGCATCAAATAACCCTTCACATAAAATAACTGGTACGTTCCAATTTATTAAATGTTCATTTGGGATTACATCTCTACTTGCTGATGGATTACGATATTTAACATATGGTTCTTTTTCAAATGAGCGGGCGGTATAATAATTTATATTTCCATCTTTATCGTAAGTTGGTAATATAATCATATTTTTATATAAACCTTCTTTACAGTAACCTATATTATATTTGATTATATCGTATTTACTCACATGCCTATTTTTTAGGTACGCAAGCGCATGTCTGGCCATAATATCGCTAGTATCAACGTTATTTAGGCTAATATATTCGGTAGGTAACACAACACTAGATACAACTTGTGTTTCTTTAATAGATTTTGAAGTTTTAACAAGTGATTTAAGTTCTGTAAATTTACTTACATCAGTTTTTAATTGCTTAAATAAATTATATATAGTAGTACCTCTAGCATCACATGCCCAACAATGCCAAGGATTTTTACCTTCACGATTCTCAGTTAAATTAACTTCTAATTTTGGTTTATGGTGATTACAAAAAGGACAATGATAAGCATAATTATTTCGAGCAGTAGCTTTGCCCGAACCTAACACAGAGTTCACTAACGTAACCAATAATTGATTTACCATATGTGGTAATATATGAAACTATTTAACTTCAGGCACGAGATTTTCATCAAAGTCTATATCTTGTAGATCTTTTGTAAAAAACTTACCTAAAATATTATCATTAAAAAATTCATCTGGTTTTTCTAATACTTGATAAAGCATTTGATATTTAACTTCAAAATATGTCATTGATTTTTTATTAGGACACATTTTTAAAATTATACGTTCAAATTCATCCTTTTTACCTTCCAGTAATAATTGCTTAATATCTTTTTGAGAACCATAATAATTAATCCAATCGGATTCTTTTACTACTAATTTATATGCAGGACGGCGACCAACTATTCCTTGTAGTTTTGCTAACTCTTTTTTTCCCAGTTTTTGTTTTTTATTATGAAATAAAACTTTTTTCCCAATGTAAGATTTTCCAGTAGGTTTATGTGTAACCATATAAACAAAACCAAATGTATTTTCTGGAAATTGAGTAACATCGCCTATTGTGTGTGTTTTATAGGTCCAACTCATGTGTGTATTTTTGTGGTTATACATATTATCCAATTCCATCCCAATAGATTTTTTCTGGGGATAAGTGAATACAATGTGTATTTAAAGATATTACCTGGTAAAATAGTTGTTTAAAAACATAGTCATCTGTTCCAGCATTATTAGACATTGTTGGGTATACTTGATAAAGATTTTCATATACTTCTTTTAAAGCTTTTAAATTAAATAATTGAAAATAACCCCAACCTAACCATTGTTGTGTTATTTTACTTTTCATTTTAAACGTTTCTTTAAAATTAATTTCGTCAAGATTTTCATCCCCATTAAGGTTAATTCTACCCATTGTATATAAGTAAAGAGCATCTGGCATTGTACCTAATTCATGATTATGCGGTAAAACACGTTCTAAATAAGTATGCCTAAGTTTTCCATTGATATGAGTTGAAGAAAAAGTTGATGGAAAATTATCTTGTAATAATACGTCTGCATCTATATGACAATACCATTCTTGGTCTTTGCCTATATAATTAATGCCTTCATTTATTGCCGCTCCTTTATTAAAATTTCTTTTATATATTTCCTGGGATAAAATGTATTCTAAATTATGTTTTTTACACAATTTAATAGTTTCATTATCATCTTCATGGGTTACAATAACCCATCTTTTAAAAAATCTTTTATTTGAAATACAATATTTAAGGTAATGAGAAAAATTCACACAGACTGTAACTGCGTTAATATCTATTGGAATCATGAAATATAACTAATTAAAAATAAAACTTTACGAATAATCTTCCCACAAACTATAATCTAAATGTGGGTATAAATCTTTTACTCCTGCAACATCGCTGGCAAATACTGGTTTTAAATAATCTTTAGTTGAGGATAATATTGTACTATTATAATTTCCTTCAAATATTTTTATAAAGGACTGAGTGTCTTCAAAATGACTAACTCCTAAAAAGGCACATATTTTATTATATTCTTCTAATGGGTTTGCTAATATACTTTCTTGTAAGGCGACATAAACTTTATCTGATCCTATAGCCGTTACCCATGCTGTTAAATTAGCTAAATATTTACTTCTAGAAACTAGATTATTACCATCTACTTTTACTACATCAATAAATGGAATATCATGGTAAGCACTACCCCAACTTGGTCTTTTTGAATCTATATGATTCCAATGACTATAAGCTCTATTAATTGGATCTCTTAATAAAATAATTACTTTAGCATCCGGTAAGTCTGATGCTATTCTTGTTGCTGCTCCCCCATTATTGGCTTCATCTAAAGGAAAATAATTAGGTGAAGATTCTCCTATTGCTTCTAAGTTTCTTGGAAAAAAGGATTTATATATATCAAATGAACCAGATAAATTATAATTAGTATCTAAATTAAAATAATCAGTCTCTTTATTTGCTACTTTCATATTACCAGCCCAAGAACCTGTTTGAGCAGCATAATTATAATCTTCATCATTTAAAACTCTATTTTTCCAATATTGAGTTAAACAAAAAATCTCTTGGTGTTTATTTAAGTTAAAAGCGGCTGCCGTTGTGCCACCTTTCATAACTCCTGCTATAATAAAATTTGGTGTGTTTGAATGCATAATACTATTTGTTATAAATATACGTAATAATTTTAGACTTTACAAGTTATTTTTGTAATTTAATTTTTCTGTTTCTGTTTTTTCACGTACAACACCTTTCCATGCATTAGTTGCCGCCGTATCTTTTCTAGTTCCTACTAACATTATATTATATTTACCATCTTCATTTGATGTAATTTTAATTTTAGTAGCACTAATATTTACTAAACCAAAAGCTTTTCCAAAATGTCCGTCTGCACTAACCCACAATTGGCTATCTTTATTTAAATATCTATAATATTCAGGTAATATAATTTCTGCTTCATTATTAATAGTTGTAACAGAAAATCTGTAAATGTTATCCCCTGCTGTAGGTGATTCAACAAAACTATGGTATAAATCATGTGTGGCAGATAACTCTGAGTTTGGATGATCTATTTTAAATGTACCTGTTCCTTTAGTTAATGATCCATAAGCACATACATTACAAGTATATAATGTATGGTTATTTGGGGTTATATTTTTATTACATAATGCGGCTACAACAACATTACATCTTGAACCTGCCGTGTTACATACATTAATACTACAACCACCTAAAATAATGCTACTTTGCATATTTTTCATACAACCTATATGTGATCCTATTACAGCTGAGGATAATGAAGCAGATACATAGTTTCCAGTACCACCTCCTATCATATTATTTCTGTTGTATTGGGTAGAACCACTATCTAATATTCTATTAAATAGACCACCAACAATCGTATTGTATCCTTTCCAAGTTGTTACATCACCATTTGCGGTAATTATACAATTACCAACACCACCAGTTATAGTATTACCTATTCCAGAGGATGCAGATGCTGCTGATAAGCATTGGCAAATTCTATTATTAGATCCACCTAAAATAGAGTTAAGTATAAAACCACTTCCAGATGAAATAATACAATTACAACGTCCACCTAAAATTGAATTATCACGAGCTCCATCGTAGCAACCAGTAATTTTATTAGAAAAACCTCCTCCTATAAATGAATTATGAGCAAATTGTTCAATTATATTACATTGACCAGCACCTATAAAATTATTACCATCTAATGATGCTGTAGCTCCTGTAATTAAGTTTCTATCTCCTGCTACAATAGCACTATAAGAAGAACCTAAATTTAAATGTCCTTGAATTTTATTTCCTTTACCTGCTCCAATAAGTGATGCGTGGTCATTACTACCACTAATATAACTACCAGAACCAGCTCCAATAAAACTACATGCCGCAGAAGCTGTGTTGTTTATACCTCCTACTATAGCTGTACATGCTGCAAATGCCATATTTCTTTTACCACCACCTACAAAGGCACTATCACCATCAATATAATTTCCACATCCTCCTACTACAACGCCAAAACAACCAGAATTAACTTTATTTATAGCACCACCTACTATAATTCCAAATGTACAATCTACACAATTAGTACATCCACCTCCTATAAAAGTAAAGTTATCACTACTACCATCACCACTTACATTTAGATGACCTCCAACAATTACTTGTCCCCTTGCACCAGAATCTCCTCTAACACAATTATCACAACCACCTCCTATAAAAGCAAAGCAAGTATTACCACAAATACAATGAAGTGCACCACCAACAATAACATTATTATCGACTGCAACCATACAGTTATTACAACCTCCTCCTATAAAAGAATGACATCCAGATATACATTGATTATTACCTCCTCCTATAAATGAATTACATCCACTTAGGTTATGTAATTGTCCACCTACAATAACACTATTTACTCCATTATTACAATTAAGATAACCACCTGCTATTGTACTTTGACAGCAATAATTTGTATTACAAATACCTCCACCAATAGTACTTCCATTTCCACCTAAAATTTGATTTTCACATCCTCCTCCTATTGTTGAAAAACTAGCAAAGGATGATGATATTTTATTACTATTACCACCTCCTATAAAATGGCTACAACCACTAATATAGGAAATTTCATTTGTACTTCCACCTACAATAACCGATCCTGTTGCTCTTAGATTATTACTCTTACCACCTCCTATAAATGCACAAGAACCAGTAAGTGTATTACATAAACCACCAACTACAACATTACTTGTATTTCCAGATGTTAAAATTTTATTTTTAATTCCACCTCCTATAAATGATCCTGTATTTCCCGCTGATAATGATGTTATTGAGTTACAACATCCACCAGCAATTGTTCCCCATTGTTCTAATACTTGATGTGCACCTTTTGAAGGTTTAATAGTATTTGGTGAAAAACCATCTTGTATCGATGTAACAGTACTGTTATTTCGATCGGCAGTTGAAGAATTACCATCACCACTATTTATAAATTTTGTTGAATATGTTCCAGTAATAAACTCTACATTATCAACATTTAAAAATTTACTAGCACCAGTAAACTGAATTGTTTTACCAGTTTGTAAAATAAATGAGATAACATCAATGGATTCTTCTGAGTTGCTATTTTGGTTAGTAAATCTTGTTTGTGGAATTACTATTTCAGTCCAATCAGTATTATACCCACTAGGATAGAAATTACTTAAAGGAATAATCGCTCTTGAGGTTTGATGAACTTTATCATTAGCTTGATATCCTTTGGTATAAAATTGAACTTTTAGAAAATTAGGATGATTTGCAAAAAAAACATCGCTAACTAAAGCAGTACTTAATTTTATATTGAGAATTAAATTTCCAAAGTTACCATAAGTAGGTCGAAATTCTCTATCTATAAATATATCTCCAAAACCACCAACAGCAAATGCACCTATAGTAGCACCTCGAGTAGAAACTGTACCAACTGACGATGCAGGATATCGTATTGATTTTGTCCCTGATTGGACAACTGTAGTATCTGCATAATCTAAAAATACAGCAAAAACATTATTATCATATCCCCCTAATGCTGATGTTCCTGTTGCCTGTGCATTAGAACCACCTTGTCCTAAGGTAACAAATTCATTAGGAGAACCTGTATTTTCTTTATAAATAGTTCCAAATAAGGATCCTGAAGTTTCACCTTCTGGGATATCATCATCGATAAAACTTCCTGTGCCCGCACTTTGACTAACAAAAATATTAGCTAAGCGATATTCTGTTGATTGGTTTATTTGAGGGGCTACTGGAGGAGTAGCTGGGGTTCCTTCAAGTACTAAAGAACTACCTGAAGTTGGATCTGCTGAACTAGCAGAAAATATAAATGTATCTATTCTTGGATGTGTTGAATCCGCTGCACTTAAAGTATGAATTTTTTCCTTTAATGATTGACTTCTATGACTTGATTCATCAGGCATAAAAATTCTAGTAACACTAGCTGAGTATATTAATGAAGAAGTACTATGAGGTAAAACATGAAAAAGATTAGTTTGTGAATTTGCGTTACCATTTGTAGTATCATTATCTACATCTTCTGCGGCAGGATTAGTCCATCTAGCTGTTCCATCGATAGATGCTAATAGGTTACCATCACTTCCCGTTGATGCAAAATAATCATGATAAATAGATCCAGATAAATGTATAAATGAACCTGTTCCTTCTAAATTAACAGTATTGTTACTACCATCAAAAGTAAATTTTGTTGAACCTGATATTGGCTCTCCACCTGTTGCTGTTAAAATATTATTATCAACATTTCCTTGAATTACAGTAGCAAATGAATTTCCTGAAGTACCTGATGTTGCTGAAGTTCCTGAAGTTCCAGATGTACCTGATGTACCTGATGTACCAGAAGTTCCATCTGTTCCCGAAGTACCATTTTCTATTGTAACACCCGAAGTACCTGCTGTACCTGAAGTTCCTGAAGTTCCTGACGTACCATAACTTAACCTTAAAACAATATTAGCTTGTTCAGCAAAAGTTCCAGATGTAGAAATTCCGGTTACACCAAAGTCAGTCATATTACCACTATTTCCTTGGCCTGTTGTTATACTACTAACTTGAGCATTAAAAATTGGATTTGAAGAACCCGTTTTAGGTACTATAGATATATTAGTAGTATCCAAATTTCTAACAAAATTTGTCATATCACCATCCAAACTAGTTTCTGCAACTCTTACTGTTGTTACACTGCTATAAGTTGTATTATTAAATGCTATAAATTCATCATCAGCATTACTAAATCCACCACTACCTGTGAATTTATAATTTACACCAGCATTATTACCATTTGTACCTGAAGTACCATTTTCTATTGTAACACCCGAAGTACCTGATGTACCTGAAGTTCCAGAAGTACCAGTTGGTAATGTTGTTTTTGTAATATTACCTGATGTATCTATTACAAGATAGTCATCACCAGTAGCAGTTGAAATATCTTGGATATTAATTTTAGAAGCAGTTACCTGACTTTGGATATCTAATGAACTAGAAACTATTAAATGTGTAGATGCCATATTATACTATTCTTATTGAAATTACATTACCTGATCTATATAACCCTCCTAATGGAACTCCCCCTGCTGCTGCATCAGTATCATTTGAATAATTTAATGATTCTGAAACATGTTGGAGGATAATCCATCCATCAGCTGCATTACCATGAGTAATACTACCTGATATATTAATTCTATTTACGAATGTTGTGCATGCAGCACTTGATGATAAATCAGAACCTATTATAAATGATTTTTCATGTGTTATTGTATTAGAACAACCTCCTAAAATAGCACTACAACCGTTTGTTGAAGAAATGCAATTGCATCTACCATTTATAATTGTACTAAAATCACCAGTTTCAATATCATTGCAAAGTCCATTTAAGATTGTACCAGCACATGAACATACAGTATTAGTAGCACCACCTCCTATAAAACCATAAGATTTACTTGATCCACCTACACAGTTCGTTTGACCACCTACAATTATACCAACACCTCCTAATCCAGTTATAGCAACTGTATTGTTCTGTCCACTACCTATATAACTTAAACATGCATTAACACTATTATTACATCCACCACCAATACTATTAAAACATGCTGATGATGTATTAAACATCCCACCTCCTATTGTAGAACAGTTTCCTGCAGATGTGATAGAGTTTTTACATCCCCCATTAATAACAGAATTTGAACCTGAATTTATACTATCTCCTATTACGGGTTCAATATTAGTTGAATCTGAGGCTGATCTATAAACATGATATTCACCATGTGTATTAGCTGGATTGGCTATCCATTGAGTTTGTGTACCTGTAGTAGATAAAATATAATTTGCAGTTCCTAAATTATTAGTAAAATCTCTTAACCCTCCTGATATAAAAATATTATTTACTGATGTTGTGCATACATTTGAAGAAGTTAAGTTTGATCCAATTATAAATGAATTTTCATGTGTTATTGAATTAGAACAACCTCCTAAAATAGCACTAAAATTAGCTCCTGATGATGTATTTCTCTCTCCTCCTCCTATAAATGAAAAACTACTTGATATTATATTACTATCACCTCCAACAATAGAAGATCTACATCCTGTTGAAGCTAATTTATTATCACACCCACCAGCTATAACTCCGTAACACATATTATTTTTGTTAATGAAACCACCGCCTATAAATGAAAGGCATCCATTAGCATCATTTTGAGCTCCTCCTAATACGGCAGAACCTCCACATGCAGTTTGGTTACATTGACCACCACCTATAAAATTATATCCTAAGTTATTAGCTGATATTTGTACAACATTACAATGACCACCAGCTATAACACTACACATTTCATTTACTGAATTATTTATTCCTGAAAGTATAGCTCCATGGCTTGATGATATTATAGTGTTATTAGTACCACCTCCTATTATAGAATTGTTAGAAAAAAGGCATATATCATGACCACATCCTCCCATTATAGCGCTGTTATCTGAGAGTATTGTATTATTACCACCACCTAAAATACCACTACATGCTGATGATGCTGTGTTTTTAAAACCACCTCCTATAAAGCTATAACCACATGAGCATCCTAGAGATATTTTGTTACAAACACCCCCAACTATAGAGTTGTTTCCTAATTGAGGATTTTGTAAATTTTCACTATAAGAAGAAATTGTATTAAGGCTACCACCTCCAATGAATGAGTTAAATTCAGCACCAGCATTACCAGTGTATGAATTAGATATACTATTACAAGTACCAGCAACAATGCTATTACTTCCACCACCAGTTGCCATTAAACAATTGCAAACCCCTCCAACTATAGTTTCATTATTAGCGAAAGGACCAGAAGTAGAAACGCAGTTACTACCTCCTCCTACTATAGTATTCATACCTCCACCACTAATAGTATGCGAACAACCACCACCAATAAAGTTTCGACTATTGTAACCGGAAATAGAACTACCTCTACCTCCTACTATAACATTACATCCATAATACGTGCTTATCGAGTTACCACATCCACCTCCTATAAAATCATGAGCTCTACTAGCTACGCCACCACTCAATCTATTTAATTGACCACCAACAATTGAAGAATTAGTAATAGAAGCTGTGTTTGAAACACCACTACCAATAAATGTCCCAACTGCACTAGCTGTATTACATTGGCCACCTGCAACAACCGCATAAGAGGAAGTTGCTTTGTTATTACCAAATAAAGATGGTATAATATTATTGTTGTCTGATCCTGTTTGATATACATGAAAACCATCATGTACCTTAGAATCTAAACTTGAAGTTAAAGCTTTAAATACTTGACCTGTTGTATTATTGTAAGTTAATACATAATTTTGACCAGTGGTTAATAAAAGTGTTGGTTCTATACTTAAAGAACTTGTTAAATTAACAGAACCAGATATTGATATTGCATAATCTTCAACGCCGGTAAATGCATCAACTGATTGCGATACGTGCCATGATTGGACTAATTCCCCTTGTTGTATTTGTGATTCGTAATTAAGTACTTTTGCCATTTTTATACTTGTTTATTATAAATATTAACTACCTATCTATATTTACTAGAATTGTAGTATCTGTTACACTAGATGCCTGTAAGGGTTTTCCTAATTTTCCAACTGCTAACAAGTTATAATCATCATCATATAAACCAACTGTAGTAATATAAGGTTCAAAATAAGATCCTGTTGCAAAATCTAGAGGTTTTCCATAATAAGAAGATGTTAATGAAGGTGCTGACTCTGTTAAATTAACCGGAAATGTACTTCCAGTTATTATTGTTGGGTTAAGAGAATAATTAAATTCATCTTCATTTATAGTTATTTGGTATTGAGTTTCAAATAACTTATATGAACTTGAAAACGACATTGTTACTTGATTAGAATTAATAAAAGCGTTAATGAAAAATTCAGTTTCAATTATATCTAAACCATAAACATCTTGTCCATAAGAAGCGGATCCATAGAAATTATTTGAATTAGCTCCTACTAATTTAGCATCAAATAAAGTAACTATACCATGTTCATAGATAATATTACCTGCCATAAATTGTACAGGTATATTATTTTCATTTTGATAATTAAAATATAATCTACCTTCTCCATCATCTCCAATAGAACCACTTTCATTATGTTCTATTAAAAAAGATTGAGGTTGGATATAATCCCCATATAATTTAGATGGTATTGATATTACTCCTATAGGTACAGAAGCTGTTGCTGCACTTGCAGTCGGAAAATCCCTATTAGCCCATAAAGTTGTTTGGGGGTAATCGTAAAAATTAGTACTTTGGATAGGACCAATTCTTCTATTACCATTTTCATCTGATCCTAATACTATACTTGAAGTTACTGCATCTCCAGTAAACCCACCACTTCCAGAGACATAATTTCCATAATAAAGTTGTCTGATTGATTCGTATACTAAGACTGTTGGAATTTGGTAACTGGGGATAGTTCCTGTCATTAAACTACCTGATTCTAAATAATTTCCTGATCTTCCTAAATATCTAGCTATACCTACATCAGATCCTGTTAGGGCCTCACCTCCTACAAAGTAAAAATTTTTATTTACTTCAAATGGTGATACAATTAAGTCTTGCGAGTTTAGTGTTTTGTAAGCGCTCATTCATTTTAGAAATCTAGTTTCACTCTTACTAGAGCTTCTTTTGTAAAATCTTTTTGCAATGGTTTTGACAGTTTAGCTACTGCTAATAATTCATTTGAATCATTGTACATACCAATAGTTGTTGCATATACAGTTGGATTATTTATAAAGTATGTATAAACTACTTCTCCAGTTGAACCTGATATAAATGTTGGGTTTTCAGAATAATTAAATTCTGTGTTTCTTGTTCTAACAAATACAAAATCAGAGGTTAATGTTTCTTGTGAATTGGCTTCAAAAACATTCAAATTTTGAGCAGTTAAACCTGTTGAACCACTTGAAGTTGCAAAAACTTCAAATAGTGTAGCTGGGTTTTGAGCATTAGTATTATTAGTTCTTGTTGTAACCAAACCAATACCCTGACCGTTTGGATCTGCTAAAGCATATGGGTTTAGTAGGATTGTTGAAATATCAGGAAGAACCCATCCATAAGAACCACTATCTAAGGAATATCCTGTTCCTCCATTATATGATGTTCCATTTGAACCCGATATTAATTGGTAAACTCTAGTTGTACCATAAAAATCAGGGGTAGAAACCATATTTGAATTATCTGTTAATTGTATCGCAGCATTTGTTCCTGATGATGATAATGCAATATTTATAGCTCCGGGTAATAATGTTTGTTTATATCTTGCTCTTTCTATACTTATAGCATAAAAGTCATTATCATCACTTCCTGTAAAATCTGCACCCCAAATAAATTGAGCATTTTCATCTTCTAAAATTAATGATCTATACTGACCATAAATTGTTGAAGTTGAAGATACATTTGGTACAGATCCATCATAATCTACACCACCTCCTCCATTTTTATTTCCATAAGCTATTTGAAATTGTACTTCAGATTGTGGATCTGTAGATGCCGTATTATATATGCTAATATAAAAAGGACCAGAGGCACCTTCTTTTTGAATTGAAGAACTAAAGTAATTATTTAGTGAAGGAGCGTTATTACTCCATACTGTTGATGTTACTGAATCTGAACTTATTACAAAATCTTCAGGATCTAATCTTTTAAATGCCATATCTTATTAATTTAATGCTTGTTGAGTTACTGTTACTGGGATTGTTAGTCTTGCACCACTATCTAAACCTGTTACTGTTAAAGTTGTTTTTAATTGAGTTAAACTACCAAATAAAGTATTAACAGTTGTTGCTGTCAAATTAATTTGAGTACCTATTACAGTTTTAGAAATGCTAGTACCAATAGTTTGGGTAGCATTTTGATTAGCTGAAATAGCTGCTTCAGTTTGAATTCCCTGTCCTATAAAAGTATTCATTAATCTTACATCTCCGATAGTTGCACTATATCCCGATGTTTCAAAAATTTGTTCATTACCTAAGTAATTTAATGTTTGTGGTGTAATTGATAATTGTGCGCCCTGTTTTAATACAATACCGGCATAACCTAAATCTAGTACAGGTAATTTAGCCGTACCTCTAGGTAGTGTAGTTAATTTATATTTCATTATTTGATTTTCACTTGGAAATGCTTCCAATAAAGGCATATTATCTATTGCCTCTCCGTAATATGCAGAACCAGATGGGTGATTTGGATTATAAAGTGTATAATCAATTTCATCATCAGCTAAAGCGAATTGTGTAATTTGAAAAGAACCATCATTTCTTGCTAGTAATTCTCTCCCTTTTGTAGTTAATATAGCGTCAACTGTTACTACTGCGTTATTTAAATATCCCATTGTTGTATTTTTATATAAATATTGTTATATGTCATAAATATATGATTTTTTTAAGATTTTATTATTCCTTTAGAAATTAAATTATTTACTATTTGAGAAGCACTAGTATTAATATATTCTGAAGGGAATGTTGGTAAAATTAGTCCTGCAGAAGAATATTCTGATGATGATAGGTTAACATTTGTAATATCAGCATCATATGGATAATCTAAATCTAAATATGCTACACTTGCATCATCAATAGGTCTTCTAACTAAAAAGAAATTTTTATTAATAGCACCATTAACTTCTTTATTTAATTTAAGTTTAACTTTTCCTTGCCCAGTACTAGTAATATTTTCTTCTGGTGGAGTTACTTGTAAAATTCTATAAGTATATGTTTCATTATTTACAAATCTTATTTCATCATTAACTTTAAATTGAAGTGGTTTTTGTATTTTTGGAAATTTAGTATTTGTAGGCTCAAAACCACCTTCAAAATATTGAGAACCACCTGGTTCATAAGGTAAAAATCCTTGAGTAAATCCTGACCCATAAGCTTCATTAAAGTTTGGAGATGCCATTTCTATATGATCTAATTCAGAGCCTGAAAACTCCCAATATGGTGCTGATGCTGAATTGTCTCCATCAGCCGAATCATATGCTCCTACAACTGTAAAGTTTGTTGGTAAATAATATTTTTCTCCTTGTTTAGTTTCATATCCTTGAGGATAAAAGGCATTTAAATAACTTCTACCACCACCAGGAATCATTTCACCTTCTATTGAAAATTGTACTTGATCGAAAGCATTAAAATTACGGCCTTCTGTATTATATGTTAATTTCCATTCTAAATATTCAACAGGTCCTCCATTTTCAACTCCACCATGATCTTTCCATTGTACCCCTCTATTTAATAATAAAGAGTTTATAACTGGGTTTTCAAATAACATTTGATATCGTTTACTACTATCTTGTTGGAGGGTACTACTATATTGATTATCAGGGGTAACAAACATTACCATTATTCCTGATCTCCATCCTCCTCCATTTTCTAATGCACCAAGTACACTACCACAATATCTACTTTGACCTAAATAGTAAGCAGTTAATTCTATATCTACTAAATTAAAATCAATAAAATTATTAGAACCACCCGCACCAGGAAGTACTTTACATCCAAGCATTACTCTCATTTCACTATGACCCGATTCATATAAGAAAGATGTAACAAAAGTAGTTTCACCATATATAGTTTGTGGGTTTTTTAATGGTTCACCTGCTATATTATCAATAGAACTTGAAAATTTAAAGATTCCATTTTCATATAAATTGTTAGTATTATTGTTATATGAAGAAGTTACAATACTTGCAGTTGGTCTTAATCTATAAAAATCGCCTTCACCTGAGGGGGCAAACGATGTATTTAAATCAGAGGTACCTATTAAATTTGATATATCATCTGGAGATGTTACACCCCCACCCATAACTGACATTGCATAAAATGTTTTTGCTGCAGCACTTCCTACATTATCATAAACAGATATTCTGCCAGATCCTGATAATGGTATCATATCTGTATAACCATTACTTGATGTTTGTGAAAAACAAATTGGTTCGTATCTTTGTCCTATAGCTTTTATATTTTGAGGGCCATTTAATTCTTGTAAAATGTTACTACCTGAGTTTACTTGTACAGAAACTTCACTTTCTGGTGGGTAAAGTACATTCATTATTTCATAACTTTGTCCACCTAATGATGGGGGTAATGCATTTTCTTGTTCATCAATTAAATAAGCTACATTTAATTGAGTTGTATTATTATATAATGGGTAAGGATTTGTAATAGATTCAAAATAAGCAAAATAAGCTAATCTACTTTCAACATTAGGTAATTGACCATAAGTACCAGTATCACCATAAGTAAATACATTATATGACATACAATTTGATCTAGAACCTGTATATCTAGGTATAGTCCAAACTTGTGATGAATAATTAGAATCAGGCACTGCTGCTCTAATTGCTATATTTTCTAAGATTTGATTTTGATTAACAGGTATAATTGGACCCGATTCATTAGAATAATCAACATCCATAATATATGTACTTCTTCTATTTTCATTATAATTGTTTATTAAAGGTTGACAATCTAATGATAATCCAAATGGTAAAACCCCATTTTGGTAAAAAGTTGGAATTGCAAATTGTGTTATAGTTGGCACTCTATATACATTTGGAGCTAATACTGATGCCGTTATAGGAGCATAAATACTATTTCCTGGGGATATGCCAAAACTAGATGATATTATTGTTACTCCAATATTAGCTCCTGATCTTGTTACATTAAATGCCATTCTTAATGAATCATTTAATTTCCAACCTGCTGTGGCTCTAGGGAAAAAACTTCCTACAAAAGAATAATGCCCTATTGATGCAGAGTTTGGTACTGAAGCTGAAGGGATTTCTCCACTATCAAATTGTATTGCACTACCAAAAGTTGTTTTATCAGCAGCATTACCATAAAGAATTTGTGGGATAATAGCCGCTGTTGGATCATCAGTTTCTACTGATGATTGTGTTATTGATTGAGTAACAGCTAAAGATTGGCTAGAGTTTGCTATAAAAGCAAAATCATATGTATCTGTAAAAGTAGCATCATAATTACTCATAGAATATTGTATATAATACAATCCACCAGCTAAATTTTGAGTTGATGAAGTAGTAGATAAAGTACTAGCATTATATGCCACATTATTAGTAAATGAACCTGAGTAATTAGAAGCTGATTTTTCAAAATCTATTATTGCTCCGGGATAAATGTCATATGTTACTTTATTTGATGATGTTAATACAGTATCAACATTTATAATAGATGTTGTATTAGCATCATATATAGAACCTGTGTATTTTAAAAGTGCTGTTGCCTCTATAGATCCAGATTGAATACTTCCAACTATACTAGGAGAATAATAATTTTGAAGATCATTAAACGCACCTAAACCACTACTTTTAAATGTACCATTAGTATTAGTAACAACAATGAAACTACCAAAACCAAGAGCATTAAAAGAATAATTAATTCTAACCTGTTCAACATCCCATTCAGTTATGTAGAAAAGAAAATCTGTATTTGTTTTGACTGATAACCTGACTTGGGCTTGGGATAATGGTTCTCCGATGTTTTGATTTGATTCAACATTATTAATATCAAATGTGTATAGTTCATATAATCCAGTAACACCACTTCCGGAATCGGTTAGAGTTACTGGCGATAAACCACTTGCAACTGCTTTTGCTTCAGTATTAGTTTGTGTAATAAAACTTGATCCATCATAACTCTGTTCTACTGAGGCTGTTGCATTAAATGTTGTACCATTAGGTACGTAAGCTCGAATATTGTAAGAATAATATGGTCTTAAATATTGAAGTGTTACACCTCCAAAACTTCCACCAGGTCCAGCAGAAGCCAAAATATCTGTTAAATTCTCCCAATTAACCCAAGCACCACTACTAATTTGATATAACCCATCTTCATTATCTTCTGGTTGGTTCCAGTATGATGCATTTCCTGTCGGGTTATCCCAATTACTATTAGTACCTATTTTACTACTACCCGAAAATGGAGCATTAATTAAACTTGTTACTGTTGTAGGTGTTCCTGTGAATTTAATTCTACCAAAATTATAATCTATTGAAGCTGTACCATTTTGAGCTATTTTTGGGTGGCCAGCTGGTTGAGTTAAGTCTGATCCTGTAACTACTGACCCTGAATTACCAGGTATTAGATTATTTATATTATCATTAAAAGTAGGTGTACTTACACCTTCAAATTGTGTAGGAGGGGTAAATAGTGCACTTATTACTGTTTGGTCATTAAGTGAACCAGTTAATTTAGTTATATAAGTACCTGCTGCTGTATATAAAGCATTAAACATAGGGTCTGATTCATCGTATGCTACTGTGCTACCTGCTGCTATTAGAGGACCTATTCTACCTACACCCGCAAATGAATTATCTCCGGAATTAAATAATGGATAATAACTTTGATTAGTTGCATTAGCAGTAAATTTACCCCAATTAGAAGTTAATTGTGCGTTTGATTTTAATGTTGTACCTGCTGTTGATGCATTAGAAGTTTTTGCTCCAAAGAAATTACCACCCGCAAAAATACTACCAGTATTTGTTGGAGCAGTACCTCCTTCTGTAATTGCTGCAGAAAGTGTAGATTGCCCTGATCCTGTAGTTACATTAAATGTTCTTACATTTAATGACAATCCTGTCCCATTTAACTCAAATGCTTGAGATGTGTTGCCAGCATTATTTGGATTATATCCTTGGTTATTATGAACTAATCCTTGTGATGAAAAGTTAGAATCTCCACCACCTGTGCTTAAATTAGATGAACTATAATAGAAGGACATTGAAAAATTTAAAGGGATATTTGGTGTTCTATATAAATTATAAGATGAATATCTCCATATATCATCCGTTATATCCGTTGCTGAAAAACGAGTTCTTCCTGAATTTATAAATTCATTATATTCTCCTTGATTATCATTATTTAACATACCTGCAGCTAAATATGCTTCTGATATTCCTTGACCACCAGATTCTCCTAAAAGTAAAGGTTGTGCATTTGTAGATGATAACCCATTTGGTCCATACCATGGATTTGTACCACCAACAGAATTTATGATAGGATCATTATATTTAGGTGTTGATAATGATGCAGAAGAAGGTTTTGTATACACTGTTACAACTTCTGTTTGATTTAATCTTGAAGGGTGCTTAAAAACATTTTGTTGTCGTGTATCATCTAAAGTTATTCTATCATCTGATGATGTATATGTTGTTGTGGCTACAAATGACCAATTTTCAGATCCTCCATTTGCAGAAGATGTTATTGGAAAAAATGCTTCACCCTCTGATCTTAATCTTATATTAAATTTTTGGCTTACTTCAGGTAAAAATGCAGTTGGTGGGTTTATAAGAACTGTACTACTATCTACATTAAATCTATAAGTAAAAGAATTTATACTTGTATCTAAAAATGCTCCCGAATAATTATAAGTTATTATATTTTGGAACCCTGTAATATCTGTATAATTTACTTCAAGAATTCCATTACCTGATCCCGATTGTTGGGATGCTGATGCAAATGTAGCATTAAGGTTTTCAGCAAGTGATGATGAAGGAATTAAAAAACTTGATATTTGATAAGGATCTATTACACTTGTATTAGAATTTCCATTTATATCTAATGCACTACTTGAAATTAAAATGTTACCTAAAGAAGGAGTAGCAATTGTTCTTTGATAAAATAAATCATTACTAACAACTGCAGGAGAAGAAGATTTATTATCTCCTTTTTCTAAGGCAATTCTTAATCTAACAGAATTAGCTTCGGGTATTATTCCTTCTATTACATAGGTTGGAATACCTTCTCCAAATGTTGGTGCCGATGGCATATTAACTTCAATTTCAGTACCTACTTCAAGATAATCTGTTACATCGTTTCCATCAATATCTCTTCTAGATAATTTTATAGAATATACATAATTAAAATTTGGATCCGCTCCAGTAGCAGCAATAATATTTGTATTTGTTGGTTTTTTAGAAAAAATCCATGCAAATCCATCTAATGGTTCATTATTTGGGTCATTAAAAACATCTATAGTAACTGTTCCTTGTTCATTTAAATTTATTTCTCCATTAAAAAATAAAGGATTGTATCTGGCTCCTTTATCAACTACATTTAAATAAGGGGAACATCCTGGGTTTAATGATTGGGTAGTTGCTACTATTTTAGATCCACTAAATTCACCATCATAAAATTCATGTTGTGAGTTTACAACTTCAATTCCTTTACCTTGATATGAAGCACTTAAAAATTGTGAACTACTATAATTAAAATAAGTACTATTAATAACTGAATATTCATTAGGACTTCTTTCTGTTCCAAAAATATCATAACTTTGTGTTATTTTAAATCTATTATTGGGTACTTCTAATTTTTGTAATACATTTTCAGTAATAATAAAAATTAATTGTCCAGAGAAGGAACCATCTATATCACTTGCTTCTACTAGAATAGTATCTCCAACACTAAATTCAGCTAATGATGCTGAACTTTTAAATGATGCTTGTATTGGTTCTGTGTCTGTTTCAAAAAGATATATAGAATCAAATACAACATTTACTGTACCACTTTTAGCTGTTGTTGCAACTCCCCCTACATCACTTGAATCAAAAGGTGTGTCTCGAGGAGTAACAGTATCACTTAATACATTATTATCAAAACTTGTATTCCCAGGATCACCTTTTATACTAGGAAGTAGTAATTGATATGTTTGCATACCATTCCATTTATTTACTGATCCACCAGCTCCGCCTGTAAATTTATATATAGCTGAACCTGATGTTGAATATTGGGGGTAATCTAATGAACCTGAACTATAATCTTTTGGTAAATTAACTACTAATGCTTCTAATGTTTCATTTGAAGATGAAACTTGAGCTGGTCTTTGTCTGTTTCTTTCTAATAAATGTTGTTTTACTACTATACCAGAAGCTAAACTTGTTCTAGCAGGAGTAAAATCTTTAATCATTTTAAATAATGAATTATCAAAGAATTTAATTAATCTAATAAAATCAACTACATCATAACTATCTATATACTTTTCAAAGTAAGCATCTCTTAATCTATTTAAATCAGGATAACTATAATCCGATGATGAAACAAATCTTGGATCACCAATATAATCTCCAATATTAAAATATCCTAATTGGGCATTAATATCATCATTAATTTGATTAGCTGGTGAGAAAGCAACTTCTAAATAATCTACATTAGGAGTATAACTTTGACTTGTAAATGATTTTTGTTGTAATGATCTCATTGGAGATAATATAGAAGCCGTAATATTTCCTTGTTGAGGAAGGATATCTCCATCAATATCTGGGGCATTTTCATTATAACCATAAGGAGCTGATGCTAAGCTACTACTCCTTAAAATAACTTTTTCAGTTATTCTATTTTTCATACCAGCAACAACTTGGTCTTGGAATATATCTTCTACATTAGTTACAAATAAACCTGTTGCTGATGCACTTATAAAATAATCACTTTTATCACTATCAAATGATTGTGTAATTTGTACTGATGATCCCGTTATTCTAGGGTGGATAGATGTTCTACTACCAGTATCTAATTGTGTACCTAAATCAGCTCTAAAAACTAATTCATTAGGTGTGCTATTTATTGTATTACCCTCAATAGAATAAGGGTTTACTGTATAATCAAAGAATTTACTTTCGCTAATTCTAGGTGCAAACATTCTATATTCTTGGAATGATCCAGAAAATGGTTTATAAACTTTACTATTAATTGTTCTATTTGAAGGAATATTTAATGTTGCAAATGTACTTCGATTCCAATTTCTTGAATCTAGCCCTGTTTTAACTTCAGAACCACTAAACCCAATTTTTCCATTAATTTCATTAGCAACAAATAGGGATCCTGTTCCACCATCTGTTCCACTTCCAGTAAAAGTAAATTGTACTGACCACCAATCTTCATTAAAGAAAGGTGCAAATACACTACAAGTTACTGTGGGGTTGAAAGTTATATCTGGGTAGAATTTTAAAGTACCCCATGTATCATAAGGGCTAGCTATAGATCCTGAATAAGAACCAGACACAAAACCTGATCCAGTATATTCTAATACAACAGCAGTAGCTACACTATTAAAACTATTACTACTATTATCTGATAACCATAAAGATTGTGAATACCTAATATCACTACTAGCTACATTATTAGATGCAGTTGGTATTCCAGATGATTTAAATCTAAATTGAACTGTTTCAGGTGAATTTGTGTCATTAGGAATATTAAATTTTGAATTAGCATTAAAAGATGAAGTAACGTAATTAGTAGTACTATTACCAGTATCAAAAGCATAATTAAATACATCTTGTTTTAAATCATAATCATGTGCCTCGTTTCTATCTTTACCTCCAAATTCATTAATTCTTAAAATTGTATCAGGTATTCCATAAGCTGTTATTAAAGCTCTTATACCAGCTACTGTACCTTTTGTTTTTAATAAGTAAGGTATATTATGGTAAATTCGTTTATATAGTCGCTTATTAACATCATTTAATGGCATTATATCATTAGACGCTGATATTTTAGTATCTACGTACTCATACCCAGATGGTGTTGGTAAACTACCAGTCATATTTGGGAAAGGAAATGCACTTCCAGATGGAGTTAATCCCAAAAAGGCTGTAAATAAATCATCAGTATTAAAATTATTTGAATATAATTTTATAGAAAAATCTCTAATAGCATCTGCTACTAAGTCTTTAGATATACCATAATCTAAACGGTTATCTGCATCAAATTTATTTGTAATATCTTTAGTATAAGTCCAAACATTATCATAGTATTGGCCTACCATATCAACAAATAATTCGTATTTTTTATTTGCTGGGTCATCTCTTAAATATTCTGGTATTGAAAAGTATAACCAATCTCTATTATTTTCATCATAATTTGAAGCTGATAAAGCTTGCCCTCCATAATTTAGATTGTTAGGATTAGCACTACCTAACCAAGTTAATACTTCAGCTGAACCTGTTGCATATAGTTGAAATGGAGGTTCTGTGTTAGATTTTGGATAAGAATATAAAGATCCACTATTAAAGTATAAAAAATATTCATACCCATCGAAATTTTTAATTATATCATTAATTTGATTTTTTAAAGTAGCAGTACTAGCACTAAAAAATTGTTGGTTAACAGTACCACTTGATACTTGACCATAAAAATTTTCTAAATCATTACTTGCTGATTGTATTAGTCCAACTTTATAATAAAAATTTTCTAAACGAGTTTGAGCAGAACTAAAATTTATAAAGTTTCCATAGTTTTCATAATCAATATTAATGTTTATTTCCTTTTCATTTAATAAACTTTGGATTTGATTAATAGAACTAGTAATATCAGAATTAAGTAAAGTACTGTACGAAAAAGCTTCTGAAGGGGTTCCAGTTTGTTGTGATATGTTTAAACTATAATTTGGACCTGCTAAATAAGTAAAATCATCTTCAATAACGGGGTCGAAAGGAAACACTACCTCATATGCTTGTGGTGCTGATAGTTCAGTTACTACCCACAATTCATCCTTTAATTTAAAATTAGAAGGTAAGGGTTCATATAATTTAATTAATATAGTTGGATCTATACCTTCATCAATATCTAATTGTATGTTATTAGCAATTACAGTTTTATTATTACCAAAATTTAAATAAAAATCAACAAAATATTCTGAATTTTCTCTAGTTTGTATAAATGAATTTGAGGATGATATTATTAGCTCATTTGCAATAACATTACTATCTAACCTAATTTCTGTTCTGTCAGATGATATTTCTGAAATAAAATATTTTTCTGTTACATTAGATGAAAGTTGTTTTCTATAAAAATTATATGAAATTTGGTATGTACCAATATCAAAACCTCTAGTCTCTAAATTTAATTCGGGATCTAATAAAACATCACCTTCTTTAATATTATATTGTTCTAAAGGTACTGTTGTTGATGGATATACTAAAACATCATTTGGATTATAGATATAATATTCTATATAATCTACTGATGCTGTAAAAGCAGTATCAAGATTAGTTTGAATAATTAATCTTTCATCTGAATCTTCATAAGTTTGAAATTCAAATGTTTGTGAATCTAATATTGGTGTTACCGTTGTTTTCAATTCTATATTTTTTTATTATCCTCCATAATCTGCACCTGGTGCATCTCCACTAACTGTACCTCCTTCACCCACTGTACCTCCTCCACCTAAAGTTATATCTATATCATAATCTAATGCCGCATCCCTTGAAGCACCTGCCGCTGCATCTATTAATGCTTGATTAGCACTTACTAATTCTGATTCTAATTCAGCTAATGTATTGTCCGTTTCTGGGCTATTAGAAGCTGATGCTGCTACTCTTATATTTGCCATTTGAGCTTGAAGTAAATCACTTCTTAACTGGGCTATTTCGGCTTGTAAAGCTTCTACTTCTTCGTTTATTTGATCAAAATTAATATAATCACCACTAGTTCTAACTAAATATTGATGGGAATTAGTATCACCTAAAGCGGGTATATCATAAAAAAGAGTATTATATAATCCAAAGAATTCTGAAACTGTTGGTTGAGTTTGTAATTCTTCAGTAAGAGTTTCTACTCCTAATTCATTAAAACTGGTGTTTATAGTTTTAATATATTGGGCTTTATCAAAAACTTCTTTTCTAAGATCTAATCTTTCTTCTGCCATTATCCATTAACTACTTTAAAATAATAATTATCATCTTTAACTATTGTACTACCATTAATAGTTGTTTGAATTAATATTTTGTAATACCTTTCAGGTTGTAATCCATTCATATAAATATCAAAATAATTACTTGTTGAATCACAACTAATTTTTGTAAACTCAGGGTCAAATTCTATTAATGTTTCATTTGTATCTAAATCTTTAACAGAATACATTGATTCACTATTTAAAAAATGATTAATTGTATCTATTGATCGAGTCATAAATGTCCTTGTTGGATAATCTGGTCTACAATTTAATCTAAATCTGTTAACACTTTCACTATAAAACACTCCAGGGTTATTATCTAATGCAACAAATAAATCCGATGTTGTTAGAGGTTTAAGATTTCCTGTACTAAATGATTGGTCGTCCCATTTTATTTCTAATACAGGTGGAAATATAGTATTTGTATCAACGGAGTAAAATTGAATAATAGGTTGTACTGCATCAACAGTACTAAATTCTATAGTATCTTCCCATTTAACAATAAAACCATTGTTTTCCATTCTAGTATAGTCACCTGCGATACTCTTAGAACTTGAATACCAAGTTTGAACAATATCACTTACATTAACATCTAAATCTTTTTTAGATCTTTGTTTAAATGATTGGGATACTTTAATTTGCATATTTGAATCTAATGAACCTGTGTACCAATTTCCACCACCTCCAGTATCACTTCCTGAAAATGAAGCTGTTGCGTAAGTATTAAAGCTAGAAGTAGCCCATGCATCACCACCTTCATATAATCTATAATTCCAACTACAACCATTAGTTGTAAATGGCGAATCTAAATAAGTACCAGTACCATTATTCCATGATCCCGATACAGGGTATATTTCTAAATTAGTATTAAAATCTATCCCTTGGGCATTTGCTACGTAACATTTTAAACTACTTGAAAATTGTGCACTTTCTACTACTGTATCTACTACTGTATTTATTTCATCTTGATCAAATTCAATTAAATATCTAAATACTTGTGGTACTGGGTTTATGTTTACGTTTAAATTTCCTGCTTCAATTATAGCATCTATCCCAGTATTCATATCTGGATAAAATGAATATAATGTAGTGTCTTGTAAAGGAAATAATTTATATACTGCCATAATTTTTTATTTTAATATCCACCTAATGCGGTACCTGTTCCTTGTTGAAATGTTCCTGTTCCCATTGATACTACTTTTCCTTTAATATCAGTTTCGGGATATTTAACTTCGAATATCATTGGGTCTATAGAAGGATAAATTACTCCTCCTTGTGTTGCTCCACTAATAGTATAAGCATATTCAGAATATCCAATATTAGTTCCAGCCTTATTTTGGATATTTATATTAGCTACAGTTTGAACTCCAGCTATATTATCTAATAAAACAGAAATATCTCTTAATATAATAGGTTGATTTATTTGCCAATTATCAATATTAAAGTAATCTGTTACTGCTGTTATACAATTAAGTAGTACTTCATTATTATTATAATTAGGTAATGTTATTATTTCAAAATCGCAACAAATATTAATAATAAATGCATTTTTAATATTAATAGTATCACCAATAATTCTATATTGGTTAATATAAGTTTGTAAGTTACTTTTTAAAGTATTAGAGGCTACAGTTAAATTTTTATCCTGATTATAAGATAAAACATATAAGTCTAATGTTACATCTGGATCATTAGCAGCTGGTTTTTGGGCATGTGCCTTAGCAACAATACCATAACTAGGTGGCATACTTAATGCTCTTACTAAATAATCATCAGCTGTTACATTTCTTAACTGTGTATTATAATTAGCTAATGAATTTTGTCTAATTTCTTCTATAGTATCTCCATCTTGCCCCCCACTTGCTGCTGATGGGTTATTTACCGCTGTTGTTCCAAATATAAAATTAGCAATAGTATTACTACTAATATTTGAACTTATAAAAGTAATTCCACTTGTAGATAATTGGTTTATTGAGTTAGCATTTACATTTGAAGATACTCCCCCTCCAACTAAATATCTTATTGTTAATGTAGTATTACTAGGTGCGATACCATAAGTATTTGTAAATATAAAATTAGTTGGACTATAAGCCGTAGTTAATTTATTTTGTTCAAAAGGTAAACCTAAACCAACATTATCAGGATTTGGTATAACTTCTTCATCAATTAGTAAAGGTTTTCCTGCTCCAAATTGAATTTGTAAAGTTGTTTCATTTAAAAATCTAGTAGTAAATCTTCTATTAACTGATTTTGTTTGTAACAAATAGGGAGCGTCTTTACTATCTACATAATTATTAGGATCATTTACATTAGTATTTTTAATACTATTATAAACTAAATCTTGCCCTAAATAATCTACTTCATACCATTGATTTCCATCTGAGTCTATTATATCTATTATACCCCCAATATTACTAACATTTAATTCAATAGTTGGAAATTCTTCATACGCTCCCATAGTAACAACTTGAGATTGTATTACCCCCGATGTTCCTTTACGTGTTTTTTTCAACAAATAAAATTCGGGTTCATTACTATTAATTTGAGCTACTGACACAATTGTTGGGTCCATTGAATTTGATACTGTAAAGTCAATTGGATCTGTTATAATAAAAGATTGACCCGTAGTTGATGTAGCTGTTGTGTTAGCATCAAAATATAAAGCATAATCAAAATCAGGAACTGTTTCTGCTCCTACAGTTTTTGAAGGAACTTGTTGATAAAAATCAAGATTAACAGATGCTAAACCTGTTACTTTTGGTTTATAACTAAACATATAAGCAAGATCATATAAATTATCAAATTGTCTTGCATATTGTAAATAAGTTTCTTGTATTTGATTATCTAAATAAAAAGATAATACATCGGATACATAAGCTGATTGTTCTAAGAACATCATTCCAGGGGAAGATGGACTAAAATCTGTGTAAGTATTTGGAAAATAAGTTTGACTAAAATTTATTAGTTGGGATCTAATATCATTAAAGCTTTTATTTACATATACTATATCTTTATTTTCTCCTGCCATTAGTTAAAATTTAATTCTAAAGTATCATTTATACCTGTGTTAGGAATACTATAAGTTATATTTATTTGAATAGTGTTTTCATTTACACTTTGTAAAACTTCAATTTCTTCTAAACTTATATTTGAGAAATTATTATTTATTTTTTCTTGTAAATCTTCTTTAATAAATTCTAAATTATTATTTTCGATTTGGGTAAAAATGTATTCTCTTAATCCAGCTCCAAATAAAGGATTATCAACTCTTTCACCTGGATTTGTTAACAAGAAATTAATCAAATTATTTTTTACTGCATCTCTAGTTTGGTAATTTGAAGCAAAAGCAATAGGAGCACTAAATGGTAAATTTACACCAATAGCAACTCTAGGTCTTAAATCATTAGGATATACTCTTCTTGCTCCAAATGCCATAACTATCCTTTACTTTGCATTAATCCCATTATTTGATCCATACTAACATTTCCTTGTGGTAAACTACCATTAGCTGATGTTGTATCTCCACTTCCAACTTGTAAAGGAATATCATTTGTTGTTGCATTTAACGTCCCATTAGTATTAGGTCTCATTCCATCTAAAACACTCATCATATTTTCTCTTAACTTTAACTTATCTGTTTCTGGTAATGTAGTAGATTGTGGGGTTGTTTTAACTACTTCTTGTACTACTTGTTTAGGAGCGCGAACAGCTTCAATTAGAATTTCTTTCATTTCTTCTTGTATTGCCTCTTTTACGGCTTCTTTTACAATAGTTTTTAATTGACTTAATTTCATGATATATTGATTTATTATAAATATTAAACTAGTTAGCTTTTAAATTATTTTGTTGTATATAAAATACAAGTTCATCAATTAATATTTGATCTGATGAACTAAATGATGATTCTCCTTTTAATAAGGTAACTCCTTGTTTATTTTTAGCAACGGCAAATCTACGTTTTAGTGTACCTACTGGGTTTTTATTATCAGTTTCTACACTAAATATAAATCCTTCTAGATTATCAATTATAGGATTACCATCTTCTTCTTCTTCTTCGGCAATAGCTAATAATTCAGCATTAATAGCTTCTAATTCTAAATTTGTAGCACCTTGCTCTTCTGCACATTCTTGAATTAATTTATCTATGCCTTGTAGTAAAAGTATAACCGTTACAGATCCTGCTATTAAAAATATTAAGGAAGTTAAAGTTGATCTATTCATTCCTTCATATCTTTCTTCTAATTTTTCTAATTCATCATTAATATGTTGTAATTTTGCTGTGAATGAATAAGGTTGCGCAAATATTAAACCACCAAAATCTTTTGCAGGGAAAACACCAACTGCTTGTGGGGCGGGTATAGCATCCATAGCTAGTCTAACTCCTTTTAATGCTTGTGATAATGATAAAAAAACTGCTGCTAATATAGTATTAGTTGCAATTGTTGCATACATTTGATTTAGTTGTCTAACAGTTCTATTTCTTGTTTGAAGAACATTATTTAAAGCAGCTGGGGTAGGGCATGTTTTTCTATTTGCTTGAGATAATTTTGCAATACCAAATGCTACTAACATTCCAATAGCTAAAGGGATTAATTTTGTTTTTATGGCATCTACTACCTTAGCTATACTAAATTTTCTTGCTGATATAATTCTGTCAAAAATATTCATTGATATAGCTCCTACTGCAGATTGTGCTAAATCAATTTTATCTGTAAATTCTTGGGATAATTTTTCTGATGCCTCAGAAATATTTAGCAAACTAGAAGCTGGTAATGAAGTTTTTACTGTTCTATCCCCATTTACTATAGGAGAAGTATTTGGAATAAATCCTCCTTTAGTGTATAATAAAGCTATATTTAATGGTACTTTTTGAGTTGCTGGGATTATAGGTATTCTCATTTTTATTGAAAAATTACCTTGTGAATCTGTTGTTACAGGTCCATTTTCAATTAAACCAGGAACTGGGGTGTAAATTAAATCATTTGGGTTTGGAATACTAATATTATTAGATATTAATTCTTGTGTTGATTCATTACCACTTAATTTTGGTTGATCGATTTTTGCACCAAATTGTTGGGGGCTTACCCCAGGTTGTACTCTAACTCCCTTTAAAACATTCCCTGTATTCTGGTCAAATAATCTTCCCGTTAAAGTAAATGTTTCAAATCTAGGAATTTGACTTTTTAATTTTTCTTTTAATAATTGTACTTCCGCTAATATTTTTTTAGATGATAATTCTGGGTCTAAGTTTTGTTCTTCTAGTCTTTGTTTTAATCTATCTAAAGCTGTAGATTTTCTATTTTGTCTTCTTTCTCTTCTTTCTTCTCTAGTTAAGTTATTTCCTAAACTAAAATTTACATCTTCAATTTCAGCATTTTCTAAAGCTTCTAAGTTTATATTATATTTAGATTGTAATTCTCCTAATCTTGAAGATATCCCAGCAATATCCAATTCCCCACCTAATAAGGATTTACCTTTTGGAGTTTGGAGAGATTGGTTTACTAATTGTAATATTTGATCTTCACTCATTTATACTGATTTTACAATTTTAGAAGTATAATCCTTTAAATTATTTAACATTAAAGATATTTGGGTTTTAGTTGAACCAGCAGTCCCACCACTTAAAAATAATTTAGGTTCTATTGATAATGTTTGACATAAATTTTGCAATTTATTTAATAAATCTTTAAAATCATCCATAAATTTATCCCCTAAAATAATAGATTGATTAGCATTTGGGTCTCCTAATCTAACTTTATTTTTTGATGTTTGTAGTACTATATCACCTTCTTGGGAGAAGATACCAACTGTACCAACAGAAGATAATGATATTGATTTTTGGGAATTAGCAATAATACTATCAGTTTTAGAATTAAATACTAATCTATCCGAACTTAATAATACTTGGCTACCTTCATAACTTGGTATTGATTGTGGAGGATCATTACTAATAGATGGATTTGATGTTATTGTTGTTTCTAAAGGAATTGTTTGATTAGAAGTTAAATATATAGAAGATAAATCTTCATTAATATTTTCGATAGTAGGTAAATATCCTTCTTCGGGTGAATCAATAGGTTGTCCATTTCTTATAATCGTAATAGGATTACCATTTTCCCCAGTATTAGACCAATTATTTGTATATGTTCCACTTTGAATATTTGCCGTACTACCAAACCTTATTGAGTTACCCCATCTACCTTCTACAATAATATCTCCTGCGTATGCAAGTAACGGATGTATATTAGATCTTTCAATAAAAGTTCCTCCTACTAATGGGGAATTATAACTATAATTAACTTCTTCATTGCTAGATTTACGTGTTTGTCCTTGTTCTATTGCTTGGTAACTTTTTCTTTCACTAGGTTGGGTTTGTGGGTTAACTTCTAAATTAGGAAAAGCATTAATATGCTGATTATTCCATAAAGAAATGGGATTTAAGTAATAATATTTAGTTATATTTGTTTTTTCTAAAACTTGATTGGTTGGTAACTTAAAAAGTAAAACAAATTCATTAACTAAAGGATAATTTTTTAGGTATGGTAATAAAGGGGATGCTACTAGATTAGATTTAGTTGTTACACTACTTAATTCTGTCTTTTCAAAAAATATATTACCAACACCAGGCCACCCACCATTGCTTTCAAATGAAGGATGTTGGTCATCTAAAATTATATCTACTACTCTAGCATATATTACATTTTCTTTTAGTTCATTAATTCCAGATAAAAATTTATCATTTGAACTATTTGAACCAACATTAATCTGTTGATTTATGCTAGCAAATCCAAATTTATTTGCCATCTTTATTTTGTTCGAAATTAGTGTTAAGTTTATCTAATTCCTTCATTAATTCTGCTTTTTCTTCTTCCGTTATACCTAATGCATCTTCACCACTACTATTATTAAGCGCACGCTGTACTATAGTAGCCATTTTAATTAATTGTTCATCGTTACGAACACCAATTTCCATATATTCTTTAATAAGTGGAACAATTAAAGTTGCATCACCTATATCATTAATAAGTGGTTTTAACTCAGAAATTAAACCTGTAATTTGGGCTTCTTTTTTCTTTTGATTATCGTAAATTTCACTTAAAATATCCGAAAACTTTTTTTTCTTAAATACAATGTTGTCTAATGATCCCATAATGTTATTTTGTTATAAATATGGATATAGAAAAAATTTAGAATCTAGCGTAACCGTTTTCTAAATAAAAAATATATTGTGATTTAAATATTAAGTGAAGTTTATCAGCTATCTTAGTAATTTTGGGGGTTTTTACATCTACCATTTCTCTTATATAGATATAAAGTGCTTTTTTATTAAATACTTCTAAAGATTCTCTTTTTCTAAATAATTCTAGGATAGCATCTGCTATTTGGGCATCATTTTTTTTAGGAAATAATTCATATATATTTTCTGATACATGTTCAACAAAAATATCTACATATTTATCTAAATCACTTTTAACTTTTTCATCTCCTTGAGAGTAAGTATGTGTTGAATTTTCACTAGTTAATACTTCAACCCCTACTTTTTTAATTTTTTTATTATAATTTTTAGTATTATATAATATTAACCAACGCTTAACAATTGTACCAAAATAAGAATATGCTTTAGCTCCTCTTGTTGGATCAAATAGATGAATTTTAGATAATAGAAAAGTAATTATTTCATGTTGTAGATGTTCTAAATTTTCTACCTCAGTATGGTAAAATTTAAATGTATGGATTATATTTTGTGTAAGTTTAAAAAACGCGAAATGGATTTCACGTTCATATATATTTGATCTAATTTCCGGATCATCTGTATTATTATACAATACAATAGCATCTTCTGTATCCTGAGTAAAGTAGTTTTTACTCTTTTTTCTTCTTTTTCTAACTTGGGCCATTATAGGTTATCTTTTCTAAATTGGGATAATTTTCTCTGTAATTTTTTTATTTCATTAAAAAACCAACCTATTTCATCATCACTTTTAAATATACCTTTTTCATCTAATTGTTCTAGTCTTTTTTCTGCAAATGTAAGATGTTCATCCATTTTAGAAATAAATTTTTCTTGGGACTCAATTATATCTTCTGCATGTTCATTTTTACGTAAAAGGTTGAAAGTCGTATACCCAAAGGTAACGACTAATAAACCTAGTACTGAAATAATGATTTCTAATATCATAGACTATCTAACATATTTTTTAATCCTGGGCTTGATACTGTATTAAGTGCCTTGGATTTAACACTTGATTTTTTATTTGACGACAAGGTAAATTGAGATTTTGGCTTATCCACGCTATTTTTTGAAAACTTTGGGAGCCATTCTTGTTCAAATTCAATACGTGCTGCCATTAAATCGGCTTGGTGTAAGATATATGGCAAAGATGTACGTGGTTTTTGCTCAGGCATAAATGTTTTTAAATATTTTTCATTAGCGACATCATATAAACCATCATGAGTTTGTATAGCTACCATTTCATTAAATGTATAAGAAATATCATGCTGTTGAAGTAAAAATAATCCACGATCCGGAACAGAACAAAATGCTAATTTTTTATTAAACATGTAATCTTCACCTAATTTATCTTTTCTCCATTGATCAGTCTGGGGGATGTAAGATTCATGTTCTTTATCTCCCATTTTACCTAAATCATGATTAATAGCAGAAAATACTAACTCTTCTTTAGTAAATGTAGTCATATCACAACCCATTTCTTCCCACATATCATATAATCTAAGGGATCCCTCAACTACTCTATTTACATGAGCAACATAACCTCCTGGGAATGCTCCATGGTATTCTTTTTTATGAGCAGCTGGCATTAGTATAACACGTTCTTCATAACGTTTATAAAAATTAAGTAATTGCTCACCTCTATTTCCTGGAATATGTTCTTCAATGTTAGTTAAAAAGATTTCCCAATTTGCTTGAATTATTTCTGCTGTTAATTTCATAACTTTTATTTTAAATTATCGTTTAGTGCTCTTGCTTCTTCTTCGGTGTTTAAAAATCTTGACCATTTTCCATCTGGGCATGATGATATTAAAGATCTAGTTTTACTAGCCATTTGGCACCCACATAAGGTACAACAAGGCTGTGTCCCAGGCACGGTACAATTTTTTCCTATTGTATCTAAGTGCTGGCATGTTTTACAAATAGACCATCTAATAGCAGCAATTTCTTCAACATCTTCTCTTTTAAATATTCTATTTCTAATACCCTCGTATATTGCGGGCATGTTACCAAATGCATTAATTAATTGGTTTATTCTTCTCACTTTATATGATTGAGCTATTTTGCTCCTGTGGTGAACGAGGTTCTCTCTCAATCATAACTCTAATCTCATCAGTTAATCCCTGAGCTTTTACGATATTAGCTCTATAAGATTCAATTGGTTCCTGAGTGTTTACTATTCGTTGTAGATTAATTAAGGTGTGTTCCAACACTTCTAATTTTTTGTAAATTAATTCTCTATTTCTCATAACTTATATATATATTAACAGGGTGTTCCTTAACCCCTTTATGCCTTTATTCCCCACTCCTTCTTATTCCAAAACCCTGTAATAATAATGTACGAGAAATATTTTAATAATCCTAATTATTTTTTAAATTCTTTTAACTACTTCTTGAATATTAAATAGATGAGCACATTTTTCATATTCTTCATATTGTTGAAAATAAAAAATAGCTTCATTTAATGCCTGGAAAAATACTTTAGAATCAAAATTTATAATAGCATTCACATCATCATGATCATCTAAATTAATATTTTTAATATACTCCCATGCTCTACTATATACTGTAAATTCAGATGCTTCTTTAGTAGATTGTACATCATAATTAGGTTGTTCTTTTTTAAGAAACTTTTCTAATTTTTGATGAAATATTTTATGGTTTTGGATTAATTTGACAAACATTCCTATTTTAGCAAATGGACCATCCATAAAATCTTTGATTTCCTTTTTAGTTTGGTCATCAGTAATTTCTTTCCCATCTACAAATAATTGAAATATTTTATCTTTATCTATCATCTTTTTCCACCAAAGTATTCTACAGCATGTCCTTCTGTAATTAGTAAATCATTTAATTTTACATCACCCAAAAATATTTCTCCTAAACATCTACCATATTTACCTACACCTTGTGAGTGTAATATAAATTCATTACTATGTTTATTTAAAATATCTTTCACATATTGTTTAGCAGCTAATCCTCTTGCTTTTTCTTCTAAATCTCTAGTGCGAGATTCTGCGGCATTAACTCCAACTAATCTAATTCTTATTTTTTTCCAAGTATCAAATCCAAGATCAATAGTAGCATCAATGGTATCCCCATCAACTACTCTTTCACATTTTGCTTTATAAATGTACATAATAACGTTTAGTTATAAATATGTACTATTTGTCTAATTCCGCAAGTTCCTTTTCAATATCGGATTGAATTTGTTGAAGGATATTATATTCTTTTACAACATCCTTTTTACCTGGGTTATCAGGATGGTATCTCCATACCTCTTCCATTACTGTATTAGTAGCTAATAAATCAGATATTAACTCAGATTTTTGATGATCTTTTTCTTTTTGTGTCATAGTTTAAATTTTAATCGTATACGTTATCTTGAATTTCTCTTCTTAATCCTTCTAACATTAATAATACTGTGTGTTTATCATTATCTGTTAGTAAATCTATCATTTTATTTACTTGATAATACAAACTTTCTTTAGTATTTGCATCCATAATTATTCAAATATTATATTAAATTCCTTTTCAATTTCAATATCGTTAGGAAATATAGTTTTAATAAAAACAGTAGCGGTATCACCTATCATTTCATTATCAAAATATATTTGTTGTTGGGGGTGAGTATTATATTTACTATAAGTACCTAAATTTTCAATATCAGAATTAGGGTTATAAGAGTAACCGGCTATATTTAATGGTGGATTATTTTGTGCCATATCCTCAATAGTATAAGTTAGATTACCAACAGGTATGGGATTTGTATAATCTCCATTAGTAAAATAACTTAATACACTATATAATGGTACTGTAAATGTTATACTATTAATCCAAACCCAATAATTTGAGTCAAATACTGTTTCAATTAATGGAACTCCATTAACAATATAATCTGGGTGTAATTCACTAGTAT
>CAACVC010000020.1_pt1 | contig 36633 bp, 53 predicted proteins | sample 2381761 | NCBI WGS metagenome assembly CAACVC01 (sample SAMEA5211966, study PRJEB30684) | marine metagenome | biome: Marine; feature: Epipelagic; material: Water | collected 2015-10-15 | depth 45 m
AACGAATTTTTGCATTTTTGCCATAACTATATTTCTTTTATATCTAATTTTCTAACTAAATCTTCCCTACCTGGGTAAGTATTTTGGAATCTTCTAATTTTACTAAATGTTAAACTAGAAATAATCCTTGAAACACCACTCATAGGCATTCCATCTTTATTATAATTTGTAATTGAAATTTTATATTTATTCTTCACAACGTTTTGTCGTGAATATACGAAAAATTAGCACATAACGCAAGTTATCTTTTAATTACTTACAGCTCTTATACGAAGGACTGTATCAATCATTTCTAGCTGATTTTCGCATTCTATGGCTTTAAGAAAATCAAAATTTTTAGGATTAAAATCTGATTTATATGTGATTAATCCTTTTTGTACTTGTTTAGATTGTTCAAGTTTAATTAATTTAAATGCATCCAAGCGATTTAAATAACATAAGTATTTTTCTTGTGTTAAGCTCAATTTCATTTTATTATTTGTTAGCATAACTTATATATTTATGGGGAAATATACGAATTAGATTCGTAACATTCAAATTAGTTTACTAAAAAAAGGGAATAGATAACGCAGTTAAGAGCTTTAATCTTCAGCGGCTTTTCAAGGTCCTACAATGGGTTAACGGCCCATTTTCTCTATTCCCCGTTGTGCACGCCTTCAATATGTTGTTATCGTGTATCTCACTTATAGTTTAAAAGGATTCCATTACTGTTTCATCCACTAAATTTTGTATATCTTCTAATTTAGCTTCCATTTTCATCATGATGTTTGCTTGGAAACGTTTTACTTCTTCCCCATGATTAAAAACAATAATTGTTGGTACTACTATTATTTTATATTTTGCTTGTGCTGCTTTATCTGTAGCAATATCTACTTGATTTGTTTTACAATCCGTTAGTTTACTTAACCAATTAACTCCATTTGCTGAGTTCCAGTTTGCATTAAATTGTACTACTTGTATTTGGGATGTAACACTTAGTGTTATAAATAAAATAATTAATGTTAAAAACTTTTTCATATTATTTTTTCTCAATTAACCTATCTAATTTTTCTTCGATACGTCCCATATCTTCTTTTAATTCCTCAACATCTTTTTGTGTTGTCATAATGGTTTGACGTATTAATTGGTCTTTCATGTCAAATTCCATTCTTGTTACTTCTGATGGTGGTGGTTCAGGAAGTTCTTTTGCTTCAGCTATATCTGCTTGTAATGTAAACCACATTCCGATGATAGTAGCCATCACAAAACCTATACCTGCTAAGCTTTTGATGCTTATATTAAAACCTGATTCTTCACTTAACTCTTTTGCCATTACTATTTTTTTAGAAAATTACGTAGTTTAATCCAACACTAAAATCGTGCCATTGTCTATTCCAATACTTATTATATTTACCTTCTATAAATATACCAAGATGTTTGTTAAATTTATGTCCTAAAATAAATCCAGCACCTAAATCAACCCATGTTTGTTTAGGCTCTATAAATTTATGATATGCATATTCACCCGTTTCTAAATGGAATGGCATAACACTTGCCCATGAATGTACCCAAAATGTTTTTGTATAATGGTAAAAATCATATCCTAATACTAAAGAATAATTCCATTGTTGTGGTATTTCATCTTTTTTACGTTTAACATAATCAGATAATACTTGGGGTATTACTACTTCTTCCCATATTATGGAATTATCTGCTACTACATCTCCGCCTGGGTTTAAATAATTTATCTCTCCACTTGGTAAAAAATCTATATTATATCCTTCTTGTAATGCTATTGAAGTATAATGTAAACTTCCATTGGGTAATATAAATTCTTCTAATGGATTATAACCATATGGTTCAGATATTCTTTCAACTATACCTATATTCCATGAAAATTTTTTACCTACTTTTTGTCTGTATCTTTGGGAGGCTTCAAAATATTTTATATCAGCAAAACCTTGCTGCATGTATTCTATTTTTACTATCCAATGATCAGCTACATATCTTAAAAAATGTTGTTGATCTAAAAATGTATTACCAAAACGTCTTTTATAATCAGCTTCAAATAAAAATTCAAATCCAGATACTTTACCTACTGTAGCTGCATCTGCATATGAATGTTCTTCTCCATTATAAAATACAGCTTGTCTATTTTCATATCCAAATCTAGCTATTTTTCTTACACCTAATACTAATGAATAATCGAATGGTGTCTTTTCTGTATTAGTTACTAATTGACCTGTACTGACTGAATATCTATCTACATCAGCAATACTATTGTTACCATTAAATGCTCCATAAAAAGTAGCAAATTTAATTGCTTTTTTAAATTTTACATCAAAATCTTCAAATGGTTTCCATTCTTTTTTTTCTTTATCCCAAGATTCAGTATTAGTAGTTACTGTAAACTGGCTAAATAAAACAGATGGTATTAAGGTTAATATTAATAAAATTCTAATCATTGTTTAATTACTTTTCTTACATAAGTTAATTCTCCTACTTTTACATTCATGAAATAAACCCCATCTTCTAAATGGCTTACATCAATAACGTTTTTACTAGTTTCATTAACAACTACTTGACCTGAAACTGAATATATAGTTACCAGTATATTTTTAATTCTTGAACTTACTACATTTAATTCTCCTGTAGTAGGATTAGGATAAATAGCTATTCCTCCATCATATATTAAATCTTCAACTCCAACCCAACCACTATTTAAAGCACAATAATCATAAGTACTTTGACAATAATCATCCCAACGTACATTACAACAATAAGGATCAACGCTAATTACCCAAGCATAACAATCATCATTTAACCAATATGGGTTACCAGGTCCTGTAATACAACCAGCATCATATAAACAACTTGTTGAGTCAGGAACGTTTGCATTTGGATCAAAATTATAAGCATTTGGATCTGTACAACCTAAAATTGCTGTTATACAAGAACCATTATCTACATTTGCAGTTGAATCATAATTTACTGCTAATGAATCTGTACAACCATAAACTACAGGTATACAACTAAAATCTTCTGTGTTAGCTAAAGGGTTATAATTAAATGCACTTGGATCTGTGCAACCATATATTACAGGAATACAAGTTCCATTATCAGTGTTAGCTAGAGGGTCATAGTTAAATGCTGTTGAATCAGTACAACCATAAATAAATGGTATACAACTCCCATTATCTACATTTGCATTTGGGTTATAGTTAAACATAGTATTATCCATGCAACCATAAACTATTGGAATACAACTTCCATCATCCGTATTAGCTAAAGGATCATAATTAAACATTGATGGGTCTGTACAACCTAAAACTACAGGTATACAAGAACCATCATCTGTATTAGCTAAAGGGTCATAGTTAAATGCTGTTGAATCAGTACAACCATAAGCAAAAGGAACACAAGAACCATCATCTACATTTGCTGTTGAATCATAATTATATGAAGTTGGATTAGTACAACCATAAATAAATGGTATACAAGAACCATCATTAGTATTAGCTAAAGGATTATAGTTAAATGAAGTTGAATCTGTACAACCATAAACATAAGGTATACAAGAACCATCATCTACATTTGCATTGGGGTTATAATTAGTTGCTGTTGGATCCATACAACCTAAAACTATAGGAATACAACTTCCATTGTCTGTATTAGCCATAGGATCATAATTAAACATTGTTGGATCTATACAACCAAAAACTACAGGAATACATGATCCATTATCAGTATTTGCAGTTGAATCATAATTGAAAGAAGTTGGATCTGTGCAACCAAAAATATAGGGCACACAACTACCATCATCTGTATTAGCTGCTGCATTATAATTTTGCATTAAGGGATTTGTACAACCATAAATAAAAGGTACACAAGTATTAGGTAGCTCTACATTTGCGGTTGAATTGTAATTATAGGATGTATTGTCCATACAACCAAAAATAGCAGGTGTATAACAATAATCTATACTCCAATGATCTACTAAATTAGAATCTGCATTCCAAAATTCAACAAATCCTTGATTATCACATTCAGGATAATAAAAACAAGAACCATTATCAGTATTAGCTTCTGGATCATATGAATCAGGGTGTGCTAAAGAATCAGTACAACCATAAACTTTAGGGGTACAAACATAACCACAAAATGGTATTGCTAAATATATATCTTCTGTTGTTTGGTAATTTTTTAATTTATTTCCATTTGCCCAAGGAAAATTACCTTCATGGAGTAAAACTCCATAATCATTTTCTATTTTAACTGAGTTTTGAATTGTTTGAATGTCTATTTGTTGAGCCGATTGTTGGCCATCTCCTATCTCAAAATAATACATTTCAACTGGTTCTTGTAAATCAGGGTTATCTTCAACTATAAGATCTATGTAAAAAGTATCTACATAAGTTCCGGGTCCTAACCTATAATCCCATAATTGAGATCCTTGTTTAATACCTACAAAGCTTTCACCCCAACCATCTCCACCATCATCTTCAAGTATTAATCTATATTGACAGTTTTCTATATTATCTGGTGCTGTATGGTTTGGGTTATAATTAACAGAATTAGTATCCATACAACCATAAACATGAAGATTTTGACAACTACCATCATCATTAGTAGCTAATGGATCATATTCTTGGTATGCTGGGTCTGTACAACCAGGGTAAACTAAATTATTACCACAAAATTGTTCTCTTGGACTCCAATAAGTACCATCACTATTAATTACGTAACCAAAATCAGCATTTGCTTCAGACATATAAAAAATAGTATCTGGACAAGACATATTTTCAACCAAGCAATATCCACTATTATTAGGTGGTTGAGAACCTCTTATACCATCACCATATGAATCCTGTAATACAAATTGCATTAAATGGTTTGGACCTGCATGAGCACAAAAACGGGTTACTATAGTTTGTCCTTGTTGTCCCCAACTATAAGTTCCTCTGGGTGCATAATAGGTTGTATCTGTAATTGAATCATTTGGATTTGAACGTAAAAATAACCAACTTGTTTCACCTGGCCAATTATCTAATTTTATTGTTACCTTAATTTCAACGTAATTATAACCACAATTTAAATCAGCTATACAAGAACCATCATCTGTATTAGCCCAAGGATTGTAATTTAAAGCAGTAGAATCAGTACAACCATATAATTTTAATGTTTGACAACTACCATCGTCCCAATCTGCATTTGGATCATATTCTACATAATCATCATCCATACAGCCAGGATTATAAAAGCATTCTGTTATATTCCATTCATCTCCTGGTACTACAGGTTGTACTACATTTCCTGCTGGTGACCATGGATTACCGTCTGCTAATCCAGGAGCTATTGCTACATAAATTAAAGCTACACCTTGATTACAGTTTCCAGGTATATTCATAGCATCAATCCAATAATCATGTCCTGCTATTGTTACTTTAGTACCTACTGCAAATTCAGATGGATGTGCTTGATATAAAGCTAAGTTTATACCTACATAATTACCTCCCCAACCATTTTGATTACATTGTACTGGAAATTCAACTAGACCTGCTAATGCTTGAGTAGCATTTGGATCATAATTTGCTGCAGCTGTATCTGTACAGCCAAAGATTGTGTTTTGAGCGTTTACAACAGTTGATAATAAACTTAGTACTGTTATAAAACTAAATAATATTTTTTTCATAAGCTATATTAGTATAACGATAATACATACTATAACTTTTATTTACTTTAGTCTATTTACTAAATTTTCTTTTAACTTATTTCTAAGTTCTAAAACACCGGAATGTGCTTCTTCTTCATCAGCGATATCATTAGCATTAGATACATTTAGGTTAATTTCATCATCTTGCTTTGCTCCTCCATTTCCTTCACTTAAATCTGCATCGTTTAATTTTTTAATAAGTTCATCCCTAGTTAAACCTTTTGTATCTTTAACTCCAAATTTCTTTTTATAAGTAGCATTTAGTTCAACATTATGCATTTTACTATAATCTTTTTCTTCATTAACTGATTCATTCATATCAAAATCACCTAATTCATCTCTAACATCAATTATTTTATTATTTACAGCTCTAAGCTCTTTGTCAGCTGCCATTAGCCTTTCACCAAGTTTATCTGCTATTGGGCCTCCTTCAGGTTCAGATGTTTGTTCCATTTCAACTCCTATATCTTCTATTCTCATTAAAATATCTTCTCTTTCCTTATCTAGGATAGATAGTTCATATCTTAAATCTATAGCTTCATCAGCACTAATTCTTTTACTTTTATTTTCTAGATCTTTTTTATCCATAGCATCTCTTTTCATTTGAGCTGCTCTTGTTTTAATTAAAACAGGATCATTCATGTCTTCTTTAACAGCTTTTATTTCACCATCTTTATTATAAAGGTTTGATGCTTTAGTTTTGCCCCTACCTTTATCATAGGATACACTGTAATATGTTCTATCCATTAGATCTTTACCTACAAAAGTAATTTCGGCAGGGTTTCCTAGGTAAGTTACTTTATCGCCTTTTTTAAATTCTTCATCCATTCTTCTTCTCTGATAATCAGTCATTCCATCGTATTCATCATCTAAATCCCCTTTTCTACGTCTTTCAAAATCGGTTTCAAATTCCTTTTCTGTCTCTCTATTCATATAACTTAACATCTCTTGCTTTTGAGCAATACTTAAAAGTGAAAAAGGTTTACCATATTCCGCTCTTGCTATATGATCATATTTTTCATTTTCTTCATTTATTTCATCCTCTAATTCAGCTCTAACATCATCATATCTTTTAGAATCTTTATAATCTTCATCCTCATATTCTCCAGATAACATTTTATCTACTGTTGTAGCTCTATCTTCTTCATTTAATGAATTTTTATATTGATCTACTTTGTTAAGTAATTCTTTAATTTCTTCATCTGGAAATTTTGTGTATACTTCATTAATTTCTTTTTTAATATAATCAAATGTAAATTCTTCATCTTCTACCCCAAAAGGTGATTTAATTAAGTCTCGTTTAGTATAGCCATATGGGGATTTGTTTGAACTATTAATTCTTAGTTTCACACCACCATCTTCATAGATAATAGCATCAAGATGTTTTGTTGAAACCGTTTTTGAATCATCAACTTCATTTAGTGGATTTCCTAAATGGGATTCTTTAATGAGTTTTTTAAAATCTTTCATAATTTAAGTATATGCTATAAATATTCAATTACTTCTGCTTCTTGCACTGTTTCGCAAAACATGTAGTGTGTTTTACTACTTAATACATGATCACAATGGAATATAGTTCCCATAAATTCTTTTATCATGCTTTTATCTGGGAAATTATGGTGTCTAACTTCTCTAATTATTCTGTATAATTGGCCTTGGTGGTGGAAATATTTCATTTCCAAAGTACTTGTATGCAAATTAATATAATTGATAACCCAATTGAAATAATTGTTTTTGTAGTAAAACCTTCTCCAAATAAATAGCTAACCATTATAGCATAAATGCAAATTCCTATACCAAATCCAATAAATCTAGCAGGCCAAAGTAACCCATCTGTACCTGCAACTGTGTATTTAGTACCCCAAATATAAAAGAATGAAAGTATAAAACCACATGCAGCTATTGCCCATTCATTTTTAGCAAACCAATCCCATTTGAATTGACCATTTAGTTGTAAAAATGCTCCTATATGTCCTAGGGCAAAAAATAACATTCCGTATAGTATATTAATATTCATATTATTGTTGTATATTCCATCTGGTTATTTTAAATCTACGATCCGCATCTTGTAAAGCGTTATTTAAATATAATACTATAGTTTCCTCAACTTCAGTATCAAATATCTCAGCTAAATTTTTACTATCGCTATTATATAATTTTTTCATAGTTTTTTTAACATAGGGAATAAATTTTTCCCTAGTTAAATTATCATCTACAAATATAGTATAAACAATTTCTTCTATCATTGTTTTAACTTTATTATTAGCTTCCTCAGTAAACATCCCAAAGCCATTCTCTTTAGGATGTGATTCTATAAAATCATCGTAAGTCATTATCCTAAAAGTAAATTATTGTTTTCTAAACCAACTTTCCAAAATCTCATTAACCATAATTTTCTGGTTTTATTTTCAATAATGGATTCATCGGCAAATTCATTATTTTCCATTGAATATGTAGCAACCATAGCTATACCAGAATCAAACCAATCCCTAGCTTCATCCATTCTACCTTCTTTAACTGCTAATTGTCCTTTTTGCCATGCTTTAGTGATGGGAAACTCTGTGTTTTTATCAAATTTAATCATAACTTTTATTTATTTTTACTTTGTAAATATACGAACTTTTTTTAGAGTATCCAAATATTTAACCATCCATTTTTAATTTTTCTTTTAAAATAATCCCAAAATTGGATTCAAATTTTTCAATAACTTGTTGTTTTTGATCCTCTGGGGTATTACACCATACCCAAGCTGCTGTTGATTTAGGGTCTTCCGCTTGTTTAGAAAGGACATTACAAGATTCTTGGAATTTTTGTTCAATATCTTCTATATTACCTTCATCTATTTCTACCCCTAATTCTTCAGCTTTGATATACATTCCTAAAACATCCTTAGAATTATACATTTTTGATAACTCTTTAAAATCATCTTCACTACCCCCTTTATCAGGATGTAATTTTTTACTTAAATCTTTATATAATGATTTTCCCGGATTATTTATTTCTTTGGGTTTTGGTTTTGGTTCTTCTATTATAGGGGCAGTGTCAGGATTATTCTTCATTTTTTCATATTTTTCCCTTGAAATAAATAGTTTATTAAATTCAATAGTATACTTATCCATTTTTTCTTTTACCTCATCAACCTCAGCTTTTAGATATTTGTATTTATATATCCACTTTTTATAAGACATATTTTTCTTTATATGCTTTTATAAAGCTTTCTCCTATTGATAAATGTAATATTTCTGCCCTAGAAGGAACTCCAGGTAATTTATCCCTTTCAAGACCCTCTATAACTTCATCTACGTTTTTAGTTTTATAAACCTTCATTTTAGTTTTAGCGTTTGAACGATTTGATGTTTTAAATACTAATACTGTTGGGTATACATATGACTTTTCTCTAGGCATTTTTTTTCTTTCCTTTTTTAGTTAATTTATTTTGTTTTTTTTCTAGCTTTAATTTTTCAGCTATTATTTGCCTGTATATAGGGCTTTCCATTTCACAGTAATATCTACCTTTCATTTTTTAACTTTAGATTCCATTGCTTTAATATGCTTACATCTTCTATCCTTTGCTCTCCATGTACCAGGACAACTACAATAAATGTTTCCTGAATCTGGGTAATATTTAGTTTCATATGTAACATCACCTGAACTACTAATACTTGTTTCTATTATAGGCTCAGCTCTTTTTTTAACTTTAGGCTTGACATTAATAATATCATTTAATGTTGTTTCAGGATGTACCTTTTCCATTGATGGTAATATAAATTTATCACCATTATTATCTGTGTATAATGAGGCACTTAAATATGGGTGCTTCATTTCATAGTAAAATCTTTGTACATTTACAAATTTACCATAACCAGCTGGTTTAAATGAAAATTGTGATGTTGGACTGTGAACTATTCTAGTTCTTAAATTACCGTGTTTGTTTAAATTTTGAAATTTGAATAACGCCATACCTTTATTTTAATAAAAAACTCTACCTGATTCATAAGCTTGCTGTTGAACATACTCATCTGCTAACGCATCATAATCTGTATCATCACAAACTTTACAACCTTCATTATTACATACTCCACAATCTATAACTGTACCTGCTGTTCTAGCAAATACAAGCATTTCATCACATATTTGACTTATATTTTCTACTGTATCCATAACCTTTATTTTTTTAATTTACGCCGTAAATATACGAACCCTTCTTCAGGTAGCCAAGGATTCCACAATAGAACTTACAGCTTTTTCAGCTTTTTTTTTATCTAAAAAATCCATTGCTTTTTTTATTTCAGCACATTTTTCATATTTTTCTTCCTCTTCGTATGCTATTAAGCTTTCTTCTAATGTATGGTGAAAATCTTGTTTATCAATAGTAATATCATATACAGCATCTTCATCTGTACTTATTACACTTAAAGCATGGTGGTGACGTTTTTTACTTTTAAGATTTTTTAGGATTGTACTAACTAATGCTTCGTATACTCTAAAATCTCTTGATCGGATTAATTTTTCAAATTCTTCCGCGTTTTGTACTTCAAATTCAGTTGCCATGTTAAAATAGTTTTAAAAAGTTAGTATCTATTTTCTTCTCCTTAAGTTTTTGAAACTGCTCATCTTTTTTAAGCATTTGTGTAGCTAATTTTTCTACATGCTTAGATTTTTGCTTATCAAAATCATTTACAATTTTATCATGTTTCTTTCTTTTAAGAAGAGGTTTGACTTTTCTCATCAACCATAAATATATGAAGATAAGATACTATAGGCAAATTATCTATATGAAACTAGATTGTAAGGATCATCTTCGTCTGTGGGATTTTCACCATCTAGACCTAACTCCCGTAATCTTTGTAAATGATAGTCATCTAGTTGCATATCCACAGCCTCAGTAGTTTTAGTAACTGATTTATTGTCTTCTAATTTTTGTATATCTCTTTCAGTAAATACTTCTCCTATAAATAAAAAATAACAATTATAACATAAAAATTCTATATTATCTAAATTATAGTTTAATTTATTTTTATCTTTAAAGTGTAATATTAATGGTACTTTATGATCTGTTACTCTGTGTTCTGTAAATCCACAATTACCACAGCACTCTTCTAAATAGCCCTCTGTTGTTAATCTATATTTTAATTTATCAGGTGAAAATGAAGCAGGGTTTAATTTACCTTCTATTATATCTAATAAAGCAGGTTCTTTTTTACCATTAGTTAAAAATTTAGGTATGCCCTTACCGCTTTGATTTTTATGTGCTTCAAATAGAGTTTTACCTGTTTCCTCATCCACATACAGCTTCATATAACGCTTTAAATGGTGGTATGAGCAATTTAGGTATCTAGCAGCTGCCTTAACTGATTTAGTCTTATTCATGGCTGCTAAACACATATCTTTTGATATGGGTTTGGCTGCAGGCATTAATTATCCGTTTCTACTATTGTAAATGGGCCTTGTAAATTTCTACCCTCAGTTTTATTTGGAACAATTTCAGATTTAGTTTTATTTTCCATCTCCTCATATCTCTCAAATTGCTCTTGTGTCATTACTTCTAAATCAACCCATGTATGATCACCTGTTCCTCTCATTACAGGTATACCTCTTTTAGCTGATACTGTAGAGCAATTAACACAAACATGATAACCTAGTTCTCTTCGTTTTACAGGCATAGGCCCACCACATTGAGGACATTCCATCATTTCTAATTTTTCCATTGTTTTTGTTTGATACATATATTATTTTTTAAATAACTTTAACTTTTTACATATATTATATACTTGTAAAGGAGTTTTTGCCTTATGCCTTTTACCTGTTTCTTTATCTTCTATATATTGTTCTTCATCTTCAATTTTAGAACCATTAATAAACCAAAACATTACTTCAGCTACTTTATCATCATAATGTTCATATACCATATCCTCTATAACCTGAAAATATAAATCTTCATACATTATAAGATTTACACCATACTCTGTAAATATTTTATCAGTACGCTCTTGTATTGAAACTAATCTGTTTAAAAGATGAATAAAAAATTTCTTATGTTTATTTTCTATTTTTTTAGGATTTTCTTCAATTTGAAGTTTTAAACCTCCAATAATGATAGATTTTTTAGGTTTTTTATCTTTCATCTAAATTTTTTATATAATCTTTTAAATTTATTTTAGGATTCCAATTTAATAATTTTTTAGCTACGGGGGACTCACATAAAGTATGTCTTGCCTCCCCAGGTTTAGATTCTTTATGTACAGGTGATATTTGAAACATTTTAGCTACTTCATTTACTGATATATTTTCCCCCTTACCTAGTTCAAAGGTATAACCATACTTTTCTTGTTCCATAATTTGAATTAAAGCTTCTACTATATCATCTACATGAGTAAAATCTCTCCGTTGCTCTCCATCCCCATAGATTTCACACTGTAATCCTTTTTCAATATTATTAATCCATCTACCAATTAATGTAGTGTATCCCCCCTCTGTTAGTTGATAAGGCCCATACACATTATAAAATCTGGCTATTGAATATTGTAATTTGAAACATTCAAAAAATAATTTCAAACATTCTTCTCCTATATCTTTACTAAAAGTGTAGGGATTTTTGAATTTACCCGAATGGTGTGAAGATGAACCTGCGTATATTAGAGGTACACCGTTTTTAGCACAGTAATGAGCTAATTGCATAGTTCCATTAGCATTAGCTTTAAAATATTCAATTGGGTTTTCAAATGAAGGTTGAATCCTTGCTATTGCTGCCATATGAAACACTAAATCAGGTTTAATAAAATCATAATCATATATGTTTACAATATCATACTCAAGATATTCGCACCCATTTTGATGATTAGATTTTAACCCAGTGTTATAATTATCTATGGAAATTACTTCATAGTTATTTTCTAAAAGCCTTTTGATAAGGTTTGTTCCTACAAACCCAGCACCACCTGTTACTAAGATACGCATATTAGTTCATTTTGATATTCTTCTAAAGAATTAATTGTTATTTGGAGATTACCCAATTCAAACTGTCCTATTTCTCCACTATCTTTTATAATATCATTTAATTTTTGAATTACCTGAAAATCTTGTTGGGTAAAATTATTCCCATCAACTTCAACAATAATGTCTTTACCTCCATTAAACCAAGGCTCTAAAGCTTCTAATAATTGAGGATTTGAATTAATAATATTAACTCCTTTTTTATAAACAGGGGATATTATAGGTTTCATAAAAGCATCATGTTGTACAGGTGTACCCCATTTTTTTATAAATTTTTTCATATTAGTAGTTGTAGTTTGTAACCACTCTTCTGAATTTTTACCTGCAGCTCCCCCAACATGTTTGTTAAACCTGCTGCCTCTACTTGTAAAGTGATAAACTAAACCTTCCCATGTTTGTAACACTTCATAACCATTTAAAATAAAACGGTTAAATAAATCACTATCTTCTTTTGATTGAGGTGCAAATAATTTATCATGCCCTCCTACAGCTAGAAAATCTTTTTTATACATACACCAAGGTGCAAATATACCTTCAGTAATTAATGTATTATGCTTAGGTTTATATCCATTTAGCACCCAACTATTAAATTTACCTATATTAAAATCTTCTACTTCAACCCCAAAATCAACTAACATTTTTTCAGGACCATCTGGGTGTAAGGGGGGTTCAACCCGAGTTGCACTTACCACAGTACCTTTTTTAAGATGTTTTAATATATTTTCATCCAAATTAGGGGCTGCAACCATATCAGCATGGAATGCCATAATAATATCAGTTTTTGCCATTTCAATACCCTTATCAAACATACCAACTATACCAATACGATCTGGTCCTGGATTATGATAAGTAATTAAATCTTTATCATTTAGGCTATCTATCCATTCTTGAGTACCATCTGTACTAGCATCATTAAGTACTAGTATTTCATGTTTGCCTTTTAAATTTCGGATTGATTTATAAGCTAATTTTAAAAACTCTAAATTATTTCTACTGGGTATAACAAAAGTAATAGGTTTTATATTGTATGAATTTTTCCATATATTTCTATCTATAGCTTTTGGTTGATTCCCTACTAATTCCCAGTTATGAAATGGGGTATTAGTTTGGTTAAAGTGATTATATATTTTATTTTCTAATTCTTTTAATTCAGGTTTATCTATTTTTCCAGGGTGAAATTCTCCATGAAATTCATTCACCAAAGAAAATGTATTTTCATCTATTAAATGGTTTAATATTTCATATTCAGCACCTTCAACATCTAATTTAAGAATGATATAATTATCTTTTTTTATTTTTTTAATAAATTTTGATAAATCAATACTGGGTATGCTTACTGAAATGTTATCAGTTACACCACCTGATTTTTTTTCTTTATATATACTAGATCCATCACTCCAATCTATAGATAAATAAAAATTAGTAGATTTTTTATCTTCAATCCAGGTAGCAACATTGTTAATTTCTACGTTAGGATCATTTTTAAAATAGTTTTGTAAGGGAATAGCTAAATTAGGATTAGCTTCAAATGATATAATTTTAATATCATTTCCATAACGTTTTTTTGCTTCTAATATGGATTCACCACAATGAGCCCCACAATCTAAAAATATTTTTTTCATTTATATTTGTTTTGCCAATTCATATTTTAAAATTGTTTTCATGGTATAGTCTTTGATAAGCATCTTTTGCTTTATTACTACAATGTATGTAAAACTCTTCATTATTCCTAAGTTCTTTAGCTAAGTTTTTAGCCTCTTTTAAATTTCCTACTTCAATTGTTAAATCAGGATGGCATAACTCTTGAGTATCTAATCCTTTGTATCCTATACAAGGTATGCCCAAATAAGCACAATTTAAAGCAAATGTACCTGCTGCATGGGTTCTCATTAAATGTATTCCTATTTTAAATTCATTTAATTTATGAATCCACTGTTTCCAATTCATATAGGGCAAATGTGTAACTAATCCTTCTTCTCCTAATTGTTTTCTTCCCATACTAGGAGCATATATAGTATCTGTTATTTCTTGAGCTACAATATATGAATCAAACCCTCCATACCAGTTAACAAAATTCCCTCCAATTATAACACCATCTCTTTTGACTTCTTTAAGTTCTCCAATTGCATCTTCTACCATTAAAGATTTCATTACTCTAACATCTTGATGACCAGTTAACCCTTCATAATAAATTTTATCTAAATTATTATGTGTAAAAATAATGTCTGATTCTATTAATATGTTAAAATGAAAAATTTGCTTTTCTAACGGATAATCCTGAAAATACCAATGTGGACCTTCTTGCATTACTGCTACTTTATTACAAACTGATTTTATATTATCTATATTAAAATTTGGATTTTTTTTAGGGATAATTATAATCCCTAAATCATATTGTTTTGAAGGAAGTGAGTTTATATTGTAATGATCCGCATTTAAAGCACACATCCAAGCAAATTCTGTTCTCATATTTTCATGAGTTCTAGGGATTTTACCTTGAAACCCCATTTCTGTAAAAAATACTATATTCATTATTTATAATTTTTAATATAATCACTACAAACCCCTACACATTTAGTTAAATCATCACTATTAAGTTCAGGCATAACTGCTATACTACCTTTTATGGGTTGTTTTCCAGGATAAGCCCAAATATGATTTTTACTGGTTAAAGTAACTGTGTCTTCCTCATGCCAAAAATAGTTTAATCGAGATGGTAAATAGTCTATTTCTCCCATTTTAATTAATGCTTTTACATTTTTACAGTGTATCCATAAATTTGTATGAAATTTTTCTAATAGATCAAAGGGAAATCCGTATTGGGCTTTATCATGGCCTAACATAAATTTATCAGTATACCATACATCTATCTCAACATCATAACCTTGTTGTAGTGCTTTTAAAATATAATCAGGATGGTTTTCTTTGTCAGAATTTGGACCTGTAATGTTACCTCGATGTGATATTAAAATCATTTAGTACCCTTAAAATAAAATTCATTTCTACCATGGTAATAATCTTTTGACTCAGTGCATGTTACATTTTTAAACCCTATCTTATTGAGATCATCAATTACTTGTTTAGGATTTTCTGTTGTTGCATTCATTATACTATATACCGTAGCTGTATTATTATTAGAATAGTAAGGTAAAGAAGAACCTAAATTCATATAGTGGAGGCTTATTAATCCTCCAGGCTTTAGAGTTCTATATATATCACTTAATAAAGAATACCTAACCTCATAATTAGCAATGTGTTGAAATACCTGGTGGCTCATTATAAAATCATAAGTATTATTTTCACAAGGATATAAAGTAGCCCCATCTATCTCCCAAGTATAACATTTAGAACTATATTTAAATATATCATCAATATATTTCTTACTATATTCTATATTTTTATAAGAAATATCACAACCATCAACTGTTTTAAAATTAGCTAAGTCAAGAAGGTTTTTTATGTTTCTACCACAACCACAACCAAAATCCAAAGCGGTTTTGTTATCCCAATACTCAGGATTTTCAACTATTTCTTTTAATAAAATTCCTTTATAATTAGGTTCAATATCATGTTGTTTGTGATTATCTTTTTGCATTCCTTCATTTATATCTTCAAAAAACTGTTTAGTTTCAGATAAAAAATTAGAATAGTTAGATATACATTTTTGTTGTTGTTCGTTCATTTTTTATAATTTTTTAAATATTCTTTTAAATCTTCTGGTGTTCCTAATCCCCACATTTTAGGGATATCAAATGTTCTTATTTCTTTACCATCTGCAATAGCTTGATTAAATACAGGGCAAACATAAAACTCATTATTTACTCTAATATCTTTTTTAATCATTTCTTCTGCATATTTTACAAAATCGGAACCTTTCTTCCAATAGTAATATCCCACTGTTGCTATATCTGATATAGGATTTTTTTCAGCAACCTCAGTTACTAATCCCTTATCATTTACTTTAGCAAATGACCACTTAGGGTGTGTTGCTTTAAATGATACAATTCCACCATCTGCATTTGTTTCATTCATTTTATATAAGAACTCATTTGAATCCCATTCACAAAATTGGTCTGAGTTGGAGAAGAATAAAGGATTTTCCGAATTAATATATTCTTTAGCAAGAAGTGCCGTACAAGCTGCTCCTTCTGTAATCCCATCAACTTCAACAATCTTACAGTTTGGTGTGATTAAATTTAACAAAGTATCTAAGTTATACTTTTTTCTATGTTCTTTTTGTACTACATAGATAAAGTTTGCTTTAATGTTTAGATTTTCTACTACTACTTGAATCATAGGTTTTCCCTTTACTTCAATAAGGGGTTTAGGGAAAGTATATCCTGCTTGTTGAAATCTACTTCCTGCTCCTGCCATTGGAATTAAAACATTTAATGTCTCATCTCTCCATGCCGGTATTGATTGTTGTTCTCCCATTTCTATCTGTTTTAATTTGATATTTATGTTTTTTAAATTTGTTTGTTCTGTATTCTTAACTCTAAGTATGTGTGATTTAGAACGAGCAGCTGCAAGTAATCCATAAGGTGAATCTTCTACTATCAAAGTTTCCTCTGGTAGGCATTTCATCTTTGAAATTGCATTCCAATACATTTCAGGGTGTGGTTTACTATTTTCAACATCTTCATTTGAAATAATATAATCCATATACTCCATTATACCCAATTTAGATAGAACGGTTAGTACTGTCTTTCTAATTGAGTTAGAACATACTGAAATCTTATACCCACGTTCTACCAAACTATCCATTAGTTCAATAAGAACTTCACTTGGTTCTAATAGTTTTAATTTCTGTAGAGTAAGTTTTTGTTTCTTATTCCAAATTTCTGTGTGGAGTAATTTATCCAATCCTTTTCTTTCACTTAACATATCTAACTTTTGATTGGTCTTTAAACCATCATAGATAGATAAGTGTTCGTTCCAGGTTATTGCATATTCTTCACTAAGTGCATCATTCAATGCATCATAATGAATATTCTTCGCTTCCACGAGTACACCATCTAAATCAAAAATAATTAATTTAATCATACTATTCCTCTTATGTTTTTGTTAATATTATACTTTTTATGTAATTCTATTAATTCATTACTATATTCTGAGTATATCCATTTTCCTTTGGATACAAAATTTCCATGAGGGTAAACCGAAGAGTTATAATGGTGTAATCCTCTTTTGATTTCATTATCATACCAATATAAACCTATCATATTAGTATTATTTATATATTGAGATCCTTGCAATTCAAAACCACCAGCAGCTGCTATTCCTTTTGTGTCAGTAGGGATGGAATTTTTATATACTTCATATAGATTATTAACTTTCCATAGGGTAGGTTGAATAGCAAATGTTAACATATATTCATCCTTATTTAAATAATATAATTGTTTTAAAGGGATATTAGGTAATCTAGTATCTTGGAATTTTCCCCCTTTTAAAAGTTTTATGTAACTAACATTGTACTCAGATAAAAAATGACATAATTTATTTAGGTTTTTTATATTAGGGTTATTATATAAAATCATATCTTCATGATGAAATAAACAAATCTTTTCATTAACTTTTTCAAGACAATAAGCTACTCTATGTGAATATGATAAAGAATCATCATAAATTATAACATTAATATCATCTGAAATAGGCTTATTTACTTTATCTGTAAAAAGATATTTTTTAACATCAGGAAAATATTTATTTAATTGGCCAAAAAACATTCCCCAAATATCACTATATTCCGAATGGGAATAACATATAAAAGCTGTATTGTTTACCATAATTAATCTTTATAAGTTTGTAAAGGAGACTTTAAATCCCATAATCCCCTTTGAATTAAAAACCATTTATAACATTTTATCCCATTATGAATACCTCCATCATTATTTCCAGCCCATTTTTCCATTTCCCCTCCAAGAATCATATCTTTTAAAATTATATTATAAAACTCACAAAAATGTTTCATATTTTTATAATTAGAATAAAACCACATATCTGCAGGACCTTCAGTATCAAAATATCCCCAATCGGCTAGATAAAACCTATCCATAGGTAAAGAAGGGTTAAAGGTTATACATTGTACAGGAATAGTTGCCGTACTATTGTTTATTCTCCCTATATCAAATCTTGATTTTACCACACAATCATATTTATTTTTTGTAGAGTATAATAGTTCAAATGATTTTTGGACAGAATAAAATTGAGAAAATAACACAGATTGTTCTACACGTGGGTTATTAGGATAATCAACTCCTGTAGTATAAGGTTGAAAATCTATCTGGGGTTCAAATAAATATTTTTTAACATTATTACCATATAACTCTAATATTTGCTGTTTTTTATTTATATCCCAACTATGAATATAAAAATCAACATTATTATTTTTAGAAAGAATTCTTTTTTTTAAATGGTTATAACCATCTAATCCCTTAGATGACTTATCTTTTAAGGAATCAAAATAACCCGATAAACATATTGCTATTTTCATACTTTTAAATGAATTTTAGATAAATTCATATACTCATCAGGAGTACCTAATACCACCGTATTTAATTCATTATATCTAATTCCTGTTGTTATAGATAAACTTTCATTTATCATATTTTTATATATATCACTAATGTATCCTTTTTTATAATATTTTTTAAATAAAGATACAGATGAAAAACCATACATTCCGGATGTTGCTGTATTTGATATTAGAATTTTTTCAGCTATTTCTTTAATTTTATTCTTATCTATTATAACATAGCTATAAATTGGATTATTAGATAAAAATATATCAATAAACCCCTCATTATCGGTTAATTTAGATTTTACTGTATTATAATTACGATTGTAAAGAATAGTATCTATATTATGAATAATAATAGGCCCATCAATATTACCTATTAATTCTAACCCCTTATATACAGTTTCTGATTGGCTTTTAGTATCTGTTATAGATATAAGATTATTAGTTTTAATTTTATACTTACCCATTATATTTTGTATATGGACTTTGTAATCTTTATCTTTTTCATTCATTATAAGATAAACATTATCAAAATGAGAAGACATTTCATGTAGTATTTCTGAAAGGATATTTCTATTTCCCCAAGGTAATAAAAATTTAGGAATTTTAAAACCCTTATTTTTAAATCGGGAATATTCTCCAGCCATTGTTAGTATTAAATTCATATTTTTATTTTTTAATGCCATTCACATTTAGGGAATATAGTTAATGATTTTAAAACTACATTCTGTGGCAAGTTTATAATATATTCAATAGTATTAGTGATATCACTAGTATTTAGTAATTTTTCTACATCACCTGGATAGGGATTATTAGGGTTCCACAAAGGAGTATTTATTCCCCCAGGACATATAGTACTAATTAATATTCCTCTTTTATTTATTTCCTGAGATAGTGAATCTGAAAAACCCATAACCCCAAATTTACTTGAACTGTATACGGATTGGTTTTCTATACCATGTGTCCCCGATACTGAGCCTATATTAATTATTCTACCTTTTTTTATTTTTTTTATAGCTTCTAAAGTGCAATAAATAGTTCCTTTAAGATTAGTATCTATAATATCATCTATTTCTTTAATAGTAAAATCTATAAAAGGTTTCATGTTAAATATAGAAGCATTATTAACTAAAATATCTATCTTATTGATTTGTTTAAAAGCAGAAATTACAGAGTTTGGGTTTTTGATATCAACTTCTAAACAAGTTATATTTTTATTTATTAATTTTAACTTATCTAATTTAGACTTATTTCTTCCAAGGGCTATAATATTGTATTTTTTACCTAAAAGAACTTCAACTAATTTTTTCCCTACTCCACTAGTGGCTCCTGTGATTACTATAGTTTTATTTTCCATTTAATTTTTTAAAAATTTTAATTGTTTTATTAATTTCATCTAATGTTAAATCATTAATAAAAAATGAATAGCCAATCTTACTAGGAGTTGGGAGATTTTGATTTCCATTTCTATGTTTAATAGTATCATTAAGTGATTCTAACAATAATAAACTATTAGTAAAAGAAGGGTGATATGTTGGTAAACCCATATTTTTAGCAGTTTTTACAATTCTTTTTAAATCATTATAAGACATAATATTTCTAATATGAGATACACATGAACAAAATATAACTCCTAAAGTTACAGCTTGTCCATGTAATAGTGTAGGGACTGAATTATCAGTTATTGATCTCATTTCAATTATAGGGCTAAATGAGTGACCAAAATCTACTATTCTTTTTAAATTTTTTTCCCATAAATTAGGTTCTAATTCTACTTTCATACCTTCAATAGATCTACTTATAACTTCATCTGCACTGTTACATTTAAACTTACTGTCTAATAATTCTTTTCCATGTTTTTCAATAATATCAAATAATTTTTTATCTTTAATAACTGCCATTTTTAGTATTTCACCTAAACCTGAACTAATTTCTATAGGTTCTAAGGTTTGGATGAATGTTTTATCTAAAAAAGAAACAATAGGAGGATAATAAGATCCTAACCTATTTCTTCTGCCCATAAAATTTATACCGGTTTTTGCTGCTACACTAACATCTACTATACCTAAAAGGGTAGTTGGAATTCTGATGTAAGGGATTCCTCTTCTATAGAGGGTTGCTGCTAGTCCTAAAATATCTAAAACTACTCCTCCTCCTACTCCTATAATAGGTTCATTTTTTCTAGAAATACCAAATTTTTCAATTTCTTCTAATAAATAAAGCAAATTTTTAAGATTTTTTTGGTCTTCACCTCCTTCTAATATAACTATATGGTAAATTATATTATGATAATTAAAATATTTTTTAATTTTTTCTAAATAATAAAAAGAAACTAACTTATCAAGCACTATTAGTCTTTTTCTATTTCCCGTTTGATTACCATAATTTAAAATATCTTTATTATTTAAAGAAAATATATTAATTGATGACTTTATATCGTAGCTTATAGGAAGTTTTGTTTTTATAGTCCAACTATTTTTCATATGAAATATTTTTAATTAAATCGTTTAATAGCTTTGAAGCTAAAGAATAAAAGAATATCATTTTACCTTCATCTACTGCAGATTTAAAAGGTAACATTCGGATAAATTGGGAAATTTCTAAAACTTTAATAATTATAATATCATTGCTACTAAAACTATTTTGAATGGTTTCATTTAATTTTAAGTTAAAATATTTTAAACCTTCAGAGGGAGAAACATTTATATCTACTACATTATTAATTACAATAGGTGTATTATTATTATATAATTCATATAATGAATTTGATGATTGTAATAGTTGAGAATATTCTGCTAATGGTGAGTCTATTATATTTTCTTCATAAGGATCTATAAAATATATCTTATTAGTATTAGGTTGATAAACTAAATTCTCTAAAGTAAGATTACCATGAGTAAAAGTTTCAACAGGAGTATTATAATATTTTTTAGCTATATTTTTATACTTTTCTATTTGATATATAAATGATGGAATTTCTTCATTTTGAAAAAAAATAGTTGGATACTTTAAGAAACTTTGGAATTGAGAATTATTATTACAATCAAATAATCTTTGGTCTACTTCTTCTCTTATATATAAATCAATTGATTTTTTATCAGAAACCATTTTTTTAGAATACATAATATCCATTTTATTTTTTAATGATTTTAAAAATTTATCAATTTTATCTGTATCATTAGTAGAATTTAAAAATTCAAAACCATTAAGGGAATTTTCTATATATTCTATATTAAAATAAGCCATGTTATTATCCTTACCATATCCTAATAACTTAGGGAACATATTTGGAAATAAAACGGAATATCTTTGTATTCTTTTTAATTGAGAATACCACCGTTGAAATCCATATTCTCTGTTTTCAATAAGTGATATTTCTTTTCTGATATATTGAGAGCCATTATCATCAATAATATAAGTTCCACTTAGTGATCCTCCTTTTAGTTTTGTTTTTTTAGTCATTTTTCTACTTTTATTATTTTATAGTTTTAATAAATTGTTCAAATTTTTGATATACAACTTTTTTTTAATTTATAACTATAGAATGTAGTAAGGTTTCATGGGCTATCTCAACAACTCCATAAGATTTATAATTAACATGGTATTTAAAATTAGCATTCATGTTATTTAATTTATTATTAAAATCAAACCCAGATAAGCCTGCGTAAGTAAAATTATTTTCTTCACAATATTTAGCAGCATTTATAATATTCATTGAATTTCCTGATGAAGAGATTAATATAATAAAAGTATCTGGGGAAGCAAAATTAATTAAGAATTGTTTATAAGCATTTTCTATACCAAAATCATTAACATAAGCTGTTAACATAGAACTATCAGAAAAACTAAAAGTAGGAATATTTAACCATTTAGTGTAATCTACACTAATGTGGGAAGCGATAGCATTACTTCCTCCATTTCCTATTATAATTATTTTTTTAAATTGTAAAACTAAATCTTTAAACCCCTGGTTTATTAATTTTATTTTATTTATTTCTTCTTGTAAATTATTTAAATTCATTCTAATTATATAAAGGAAATGTTGTAATATCTCTATAATCTGGGTCTTCTATTTGATCTTCTGCATGTATAGGGTAATGTTGTAGTAACCATAACCCACGTGCAGCCTGTTCTGGGGTCATATACATGTTCCAACCTCTGATAGATATTTTATCATTTTGATAAGTAACTCCTTCATCAAAACACCTTCCTTCATACCTTGCTTTAATAAACCAATCATATGCCTCTTTACTATCTGTTATTATCATCCCTCCCTTTCCAATACAAAGTGGTTTTTTTAAATGAAATGATAAACACATATGGGATCCTTTAATATACATCCCAGAAGTAAATCTTTTAGCTGAATCATATATAGGGTAAGGTTTAAGTTGGTAAATTCCTTTCCATTTAATGTCTTCAAAAATTGGGATTCCCCCAGCATGTTCTATTGATTGGGGGACTGAAATATAGGTCCTTTTGGGTATTGTAATTTGTTTTCCTTGAATATTTTCATAAGCACAACACATTAATAATGCATCAGTACAACTTGAGACAGCAATAGCGTACGAAGCGCCTGTATAAAGAGCTACTTCTTCTTCAAACATTTGAACTATTCTGTAGGGATTATGTTTTTTTATAGGCATTTTAATCGTTAGGTTTTATAACTTTTATTTTTCTTATTAGTCTAAAAATAGGAAATAAAATAATTTTTATCATTTTAGATCTTATTAACTTAATATACGCATTTTCTTTAGGAATATCAAGTTCATTTTTAAGAAGAAATTTTATATTCCCCCAATATTTACTTTCTTTTTGTTTAATGATAGTAAAACCTAAAATTCGAAATAAATTAATAAGTTGTTTTTTTGAAAAATAAGAAATATGAACAGGGCAAAATTTTTCTTTTAAATGTAATTCTACCCATTCAAAACTAGGTACTTCTATGTAAAGATATCCCTTAGGGTTCAAATCCTGTTTTATTTTTTGAAGAGCTTTTATAGGATCTGGAAAGTGTTCTAGAACATGAACTAAAGTTATAAAATCAAATTTTTTATTATTTTTAACCTTTAAAAAGTCTAAATATTTTATATCTAAACTAGGATTAAATTTAGTTTGATCTTTATCTACAGTAAACCCCTTTGAATTTTTAGTTTTAAAAAGACTTTGCATAAAAAACATGGGACCTCCTAAACCACAACCTATGTCAGCATGAGATAAATTTTTTGGTATGTATGGTTTGCAAAAATCATATATATAATTTGCCCTATTTCTTGAATGGTTTTCATAATCATTCCATTGCGATTCATAAGGAAGATGTTCATAAAATTTATTAGATTTTAAATCTTCTTGATATACATGCCCACAATTTTGACAAATATTATATTGGTAATTATCAATAATTTTTATATTAAATCCTTTACTTTTACAAATTACACATCCCATGCTGTTACTCCCTTATTATCTATATCTATTTTAATTGAATTTATTCTAGGTTCTGAACTGTTAGTCATTATTAAAAAATATCCTCCGCCACCAGCACCACATAACTTATGGTATTTCAATTTCCAATCTTTTTTAATTTTATCTTCAATTGATCTTAATTCTTCATTCATTATGTTTAAAGATAGTTTTTTCTTAGCTTCCCAAGAATCTTTTAAAATTTCCCAAAATTCATTTTTATTAGTTTTTAGTGCTTTATAAGTTTTATTTACTAAATCTAATAAGGGATAACTTTTATCTACATCAATAGTTTTTAAAACTTTGGTAGATGATCTACTAATATTAGTGTTATGTAAAAACATATTAATTTTAGGTATTTCTAAAAACTTTATTTCAACATCCCCATTAAATGTCATTAGTTTAGATGAAGGTAAACCACAACCGTAAGTGTCTTGATATCCTGTTAAAGGGTTAAATTTTATTTCAATTTCATGAGCTATTTTACAAATTTTAGCTTGTGACCATTTTAAATTTTTAAATTTACAAGCAGCAGCAACTGCAGCTACCATATAAGAAGAAGAAGAAGCTAACCCACTCCCTGAGGTAGGAATATCTGCATTAAATGATATTGTAGTAGGAGGAAGATTAAAATATTTGATTAATTCTCTAGCTATATCATTTTTTATATTGTTAGGGTTAGTTACATGCTCTCTTTGGGTATAATTTATAATATAATAATTATCATATCTTTTAGATAAAGTTATATAGGTATATAAAGTGATAGGAAAACTTATTACTTTACCTTCTTTATATTTATCAATAAATTTTTGAAGATCAGTCGAGCCCCCAACTAAAGACACTCTTAAAGGACATTTTGATATTATCATTGTGTTAGTTTTATATTTTTATGAGCAGGATTTCCATAAGCTATTGTATTATCCTTTAAATCTTTAATTACTACAGAACCCGCACCTATAGTAACATTATCTCCTATTATTACATTCCCTATTATTACAGATCCTGCTCCTATAAAACTATTATTTCCAATTTTAACATTCCCCGAAAGGGTACATCCTGTTGCTAAAAAACTAGACTCTCCAATAACACAATCATGTTCTACTATTACTCCCGTGTTTATAAAAACATTATTATTTAAAATAGAATTTGTATTAATAATGGCTCCAGGCATTATAATACATCCTTTGCCTATTTTAGTTTTATTTGAAATTATTGATTTAGGAGATATTACAGATTGAAGACTAAAACCTATTTTATTTAAAAAATGTAAACTTTTTTTACGATATTCAACATTTCTATTAGCACCAATAGCTAAAATTACTGGGATTTGGGGGTTGTAATTTTTTAGACTATTTAGGTTTTGGTATTCTATGGATATTATCTTTTTATGCTTTAAAAATTCTTGATGGGTTTCACATATCATTTTATATGATCCCCCCGTACCTATAATTATAATCTCATTCATGCATTTTCTACAAAATAAGTTAATCCTTCTTGAGGAGTTATTTCGGGAGTAAAATCTAAAAGAGATTTAATTTTTTTAGTATCACTTTTTCTGTTTTTTACTTTTTGGGAATCTTCGGGGTGAAGAATTATTTCAACCTGATTACCTATAATATCCATTAATATTTTAGCTAATTCAGATACTTTAGTTTCTTTACCACTTCCTACATTAAAAAATTCATTAGTAATTTTACTTTCCATACCCATAATATTAGCTTTAGCTATATCTTTAGCATGAATTAAATCCATTGTTTGATTCCCATCCCCATATATTGTAATAGGTTTATTATCTTTAATTTTATCTCTAAAAATATTAAATACTTGAGTGTAAAAGGCCCCCTCATTCATTCTATTAGAATAAACATTATAATACCTAAATCCTAACCAATCTACATTACAATTAGATTCAAATATCATTTCAGCTGTTATCTTAGTCCAACCATAAATAAAATTTTTCTTTTGATGGGGATGATTTTCATCCACAGGAAGATATTGAGGTTCTCCATATACTGATGCGGATGATGAGTAGCATATTTTGTTAACATTATATTTATTGCTAAGATCTACTATATTAAAAGTTCCTATAATATTAGTATTTATAGCTTTTCTAGGTAAAGTTTCACTATCCTGGATTAACATAGAGGCACAATGAAAAATATATTTTGGTTTGTAGGTTTTAAAAATATAATCTATTTCTTCTAAATTAGAAATATCAATGGGATAATATTTTATATTAGGAGATTTTATTATATTTTTACCATTAAAAAAATTATCAACGACTATAATTTTAGCTTGATAATTTTGCTTTAAAATTTCTTCAATAATATGAGAGCCTATATTACCTGCTCCTCCTGTAATTAGTATATTTTTGTTTTTCATTTTCATATCCATTGACATATTTTTTTTATATCCATAATAGGTTCATTGCTATTAGCCCAAAATTGTCTTAAATATCTCCTATCTAAAGGGAAACCCATAAAAGGATTTAATGATGAACCAATATCAATATAAGTGTTTATTGAATTGAATTTATATAATTCATAACATAAAAGATTACTTAACGATCCTGCTGAAAATAAAAATAAATGATTTTTTATTTTATTATCTTTAATATAATTTTTAACTTGCTTAACAGTATCATAATTATTTATCATACAATTATAACCAACTTTAAACACCTTTTTGACCTTAAAAGGTAAAGTATTTAAATTAGCTTTTTCATTTACAACCATTACTATATCATAATTAAAAAAATAAGGTAACATATGTTCTAAAAATATGGGATAGTTACCATTTAACCACAAATTAGACCAACTTAAATGCTCATCATAAACATCCAATTTACTTTCTTTAATTAACCATTTTACTTCTTCTTCAGGAGTCATTCCATGTAAACCTGATAAACAACATTTACAAGATATCCCTTTATAATATCCTTGTTTATTAAAAGATATAGCTTCTTGTAACTTTTCTCTAACCCAACCATGTTTATCTGGATTAAATTCTTTTTGCTCATTAATAGCTAATTTATCTCCTCTCTGATTTACGTGGTTATCTATAGTAATAGTATCTTCAGTTAATACTAATTTTTTATTTTGTAATACCCTTACTTCCCCATCCGAAAATCTACTAAAAGCAAAGTGTTGGTTAAATCTTAATTTTTCAACAAATTTCCAAAAATCTTCTCTAAAATCCTTCATCAATTATATTTTTAATTTTTAAACTAGATTTGCCATCCCCATAAGGACATTTTTCATTAATGTAATAACTTTTTATTAAATTTCCAAATTTTAAATTTAATTCTTTAGGAGAAGAACATAAAAATAAATGTCCAGTTTTTATAGCCTCAGGGCGTTCTGTTGTTTCTCTACAAACTATTACTTTTTTATTAAAAAAACTTCCTTCTTCTTGTAAACCCCCACTATCACTTATAACTAATTTACATTTAACTAATATATCTAATAGTTCGGGATGAGATAAGGGTTTTACTACATTTATGTTTGTAAGTAAATGTTTATATTTTTGGACATTTGGGTTAGGGTGTAAAGGTAAAATAAAATTTAAACTAGGGTTAATTTTTGCCAAATTATTTACTTCTTTAAACCATTGATCCATCCAGTGGTGGTTTTCCCTTCTATGTAATGTTATTAATACCTTATTAGTATACTCACATTTATCTTTATAAGATAATAAATTATCTAATACTGTATTCCCCACAACAAAACATTTTCCTTTTGTTTTTTCATTAATAAGATTTTGTTTAGATACTATAGTAGGGCATAAATTTATATCCGATATTCTAGATATCATTTGTCTATAAGCTTCTTCAGGATAAGGATGCTCTAAATTATAACTTCTTAAACCAGATTCTAAATAATAAATTTTTAACTTCCTATTATAAGCAGCTAAAGCACACCCAAATGCAGATCCAGTATCACCTTGTACTAAAATATTAGTAAAATCTCCCATTGGGAACTGTAACATACAATCTGAAATAATTTGATCTAATCTATTATTGGATTGTGACATAGTGATTTTAAAATCTACTTTAATATCTTTTAATAAATCTACGTGCTGCCCCGTAAATAATAAACTATACTGGGATTTGTTTAGTAATCTAATTAAGGGTTTTACTTTTAACCATTCAGGTCTAGTTCCAAAACATATTAATATTTTATTGTTCATTTATTAACCTCCAACCTTTTAATCTTTGTTCTTTAAAATATTGATTAGTAAGGATTTTTTGGTTTTGACCCGACCCCCATAAAGAATTCTTTCCTCCATACTCACTACCTTTTAAACTGCCCCACATTTCTTTATCTTCTGGGGGATGGGGAGGTACATATGTTTTTAAATTTAAATATTTTTGTAGCATATATGAAAAATGCATATCTTCCCCACAAGTTTTATATATAGGATTAGGCAATTCTTTCCAAAAAATTGATAACCATTCTCTTTTAAAAAACCAAGCATGTCCTACTAAATCCACTTCAATAGGTTTTATATTATTATGGGTCCACCCAAATCTTAAATAATGTTCAAAAAAAGATGAGTAATCTACGTTTGATGTTGGAATTGAATATAAATGTCCAGAAGTTCCTAAAAGACCTTCATGAGTTTTCATAGTATTAATACAATTTTCAAACCATTTAGTTCCAGGGACAGTATCGTCATCAAAAATACAAATATATTCAGTATCGGCATTTAAAGCAAAGGCAAATCTAGCCCATACCCCATAATTATGATTATTTAAAGCTGTTGGGATTTTAGATGCAATGTCATAATTCATCTCAAAATCATCACCAGGGTAATTATACCATAATAAAACATTTTCAGGTTTAATTGTTTGATTATTTAAAGCATCTAACTGCTCATCTAAATTTTCGGGTCTTTTGTACCCATTTAATATTGCTGTAATTTTACCTTCCACTATCTATTAGTTTTTTTCTTAAATTTGTTGATGAATAATTATGTTTTCTCGAGTGAATATACAAAGGAATATTTAATTCTCCACCCGTTATTTGTTTTCCCTCCCAATCTGATCCTATTATCCTAATATCAGGTTGGATTGAAGTAATTAATTCAATTAAATCTTTTTCTGTATTATATATTATAACTTCATCTACATATTTTATAGATTCAATCATGATTTTTCTTTCTTCTAATGTTTGAATAGGTTTATTTTTGTTTTTTCTATCTATAGTAGGATCTGTTTGTAGTCCTACTATTAAATAATCACAAACATTTTTACAATCTTTTAACATTAAAATATGTCCAGGGTGTAAAAGATCAAATGAACTACAAGTAAAACCTATTTTTTTAGGCCCTAATTCTTCTATTTTAATAGCCTTATCATCTATAACCATATCAAATGAACCTTTACCCTTACCACAAATTAGTTCATTATATCGACAACCCCAACTATTTAATTGGTTAGCGGTTATTTCTAACCAATCTATACCAGAAGAACTACCTCTAGCAGTCCAATAAACAATTTCATTTCCCTTGTCATATAAACTATTTATTTTGTCTATATAATGTTGGATTGGAGTAGAATTTTTATAATCCCATTTCCCATTTATCTTAGAAGTAGTACTAATTGTTCCATCTATATCTACAAATATCCTCATAAAATATTATAATAATTATTTTGTTTTTCTTGTCTTTCTATAGTTTTATTATGAATTAAACACCAGGGTTCTTCTAAGGGTAACTCACTTATAGTAGTAAACCCCTCTAGCACTTCATGAACTTTATTTTTCCAATTTATACTAGAGGAATTTTTATATATTCTAAATTGAAAATCCGGGAAATTAACCCAACCTTTTTCATTTACTCTCCATTTCCATTTTTGAATATGTTCCTGAGTTAAGCCCTTTACTGTATTAATTCTTGGTACTAATAAAACATCTACTGGGTTGTAATTTAATACTAAGTGTAAGTTTTTTAAACAATATTCATTTACCATTTCATCCGCATCTATTTGAAAAATATAATCTCCATTACATAGTGAAGTTAATTTATTTTTCATATTAGCAAAATGACCATCAAAAAAATATGGGGTCCAGCTAAATTCTGCATTTATTGATTTTGCTCTTAAAAATTCTTCTACCTCAGGAGTACCATTACTAGAATCAAATAATAATACTATTTCATCCTTAAACTTTTTGTTTTTTAATAAAAAACTTACTAATCTTTGAATTTCAACTAATTCATTACAGACTGGGATTGCATAACTTATTTTCATATCTTAACTAGGTAATACTCCAATATACGAAAGAGCATCCATAAAATCACGTTCCTCAAATTGTTTTATTGTATCCATATCCATTCTATGTTTATAGTACTGATCTTTTTTCCCTGGGATAGGATATTTTAATTTTTCTTCTTCTGTTACTTTTACTGCTTTAACCGCTGCCCATTTCCAATTATTAGTTGTAGACCCATTTGCAAATACCATTCCTTGGGTGGGTAAATTTACTGTTGAAGGAAACCATACTTGACCTGTTTTATCTTCATACCTAAGATCTTTATATAATTCAGGTAACATTTCTAATTGGTCCTCCATTATTTCTTCTCCTTCTCTCATTAAAGAATTAGATTGGAAACCACAACCATAACATAGATAGTTATTTATATCTTGGTTTACTTCAGTAACATAACATGCATCTGACCCACATTTAGGACATATTTCTAATCTATCTGGGTTCATATTTCTACTTTTTTAAGTTTAGGTAGTTTTAATTTAGGAAGTTCAGGTTTGTTATCCTCTCCTATTTTTTTAAGTTTTGGTAATTGTAAAGGAACTTGTTTTGGAGCTGCTATTACATTTTCTTCTAATATTTTACTAAATTTTTCTTTCATTTTAGTATAACTAAAATTTTCTTTAGCAAAATTACCTTGTTGTTTAGCTTTATGGGTCCAGTTTTTATAATTTTTATGCATATCTTTTAATGCTTTTCCTAATGCCATAGTATCAACATCAAACCATTTGGCTCCTTCTACAAACCAATCATTTCTAACACTAGGATGTAAATCCCCTAAAGTACCAGGCAATAATACGCTCATATCAGGTTTAAGAAAATCCACATGACCTGACCAACCTGATGCTATTATTGGTTTTTTAGTTTGGGTAAATTCAAGTAATGGTCTACCAAACCCTTCACCCTTAGTAATATTAACCATACATTTTACTTTAGGATGATTATATAATTCATTCATTTCTTCATCTAAAAGATCACCATGTATAACATAAATTTTAGGTAGTTTACCTTTAACTGTTTTTTTAATATCATCTATTTTTTTCAATAAAGCATCTCTATCCATATAAGATATCATCCCCCCCGAGGTTTTCATTATAAGAGCAGGTTGTTTTGGTTTATTTTTAAATGTTTCTAAAAATGATTTTACTAATAAACCTACATTTTTTCTATCATGTCCAAATGCTCCTTGCATCCAATGTCCAACAAATAAAAAACAAAATGATTCTTTAATTTCAGGTAAATCTAAATATTCATTAGTTTTTTTCCAGATTTGTTCATTAAAACCCTCAAATAATACTTCTGTTTTACCAGTTAATTCTATGTTTGCTATAACTTGTTGGGTTTTTTGATCCTTTTTCTGAAATTTACTATTTTTTAATACCTCTATGGAATGGTTAGAAGATCCTAATACTAAATTCATTCTATTAGCTCCTTCAATCCATTCTGCTTTACATAAAGTAGTTTCTATCCCCGCAGTCATTCCTATACTATAGTGCCCCTGTGGCATAAATTCATTTGGAATTGTTATTTGCATCCAAATATCTGGTTTTGGATAGGTTTTATTAGGTTCTGGTTGCCATAAGTGTTTATTTAAAAACTCCCATTCCTTATGATCTTCTATGAACCCCCAAGGTGTAGCACCCCATCTTTGTGGTATTATTTTCACATCATATTTATCCATTTCAATAATGGCTTTTACTACATCTCTTGATCTTGCTCCATAACCTGAATAGGTATCTATTGGACAACTTACTATAAATGTTGGTTTCATATTAATATATTAAATTATGTGTTTGTACTTTTTTAATATCTTGGTCCGTATCTATTACCTCAAAGGCTATTCTAGGTTCCCAGGTATTAAATAATTCGTCAGCAAATTCTATAAATCTTTTACCTTGATGTTTAGCTGTAAATCCTGCTTCTTTACTTAGACACCATTCTCTAGCTTTAGCACCTAATTCCTTTCTTTTTTCTTTACCTAAATCATATACTTCTCTTATTCTATCAGCTGCATCCTCGGGTTTACATCTATCATCCCAAATATAAGGTGTAACAGGTGATCCTTGAATTGATCTAGAGGTTGGGTAACATGGAAAAGCCCATTCACCATGTTTTTTATATTTGCCTGTGTTATTAGAAGGTATTTTAGATGATGGTGTAAACCAATTACTTTTTTCATCTTCAAATCTCATTTGATCTTGCATCCCACCTGTAACATTAGCTATAATGGGGTTACCTGCTAACATTGCTTCTGTTAAGGTTAACCCCCAACCTTCATTTGATGTTAAAAGTATTTGACAATCTGATATATTATATAATATATTTAAATCCTTAGTTGACCATTTTTGAGTATCAAATACAACAGCATTAGGATACTTATCGGCAAATAATAGTTCATTTATTACAGGTAAATCAGTACCCGCTTCATGTACTAATTCTGTATGAAGCAAAAATTTACATTTATCTGCTTTTTCTTTTGGTAATCCATCTAAAAACATTCTAAAAGCCCACATTGAATCCGGGATTTGTTTTCTTCTAATATTTCTAGAATTAAAAAATAAACAAAAATCTACTTCATCTTTACCAAATAATTGAAACTTCATTTTTTCCATAGCATCTAACTCTTCAGTAGTTTCTAAAGGACGGTAAATATTATGATTTAAACCATGAGGTAAATATTTTACTATCTTATTTTTAGCTTTATCACCTAGAACAATTTTATTAATATTAACCGTTTGTTTAGATATACCCATCAATAAATCACATGATTCATAAAATGCTCTATTATATAGTGGGGCAGGGTAATCATCCCAAATATTAAGATATATAATAGGCATAGTTTTTCTTATTTCTCCCTCAGCATTAAATAACCACATAAAATATCTAGGATCAGTAATAAGCATTAAAGCATCTGGTTTTTCTCTTTTGATAATTGATCTTACTAATTCTATATTACCATAACCATCAACTGGGTATAGTTTTACATCTGAATCGGTTAAACCTATTTCTTGGTTAATATTTTGGGATAAATCAAATAATTTACCTTTATCGGGGTGTTTTATAGCCCCTGCTATTTGAGCCCAATTAAAATGTTGAGCAGTGTGCATTACTATTTCTTTACCCACTGTAGCTATTCCCGAATGTACTCTAATATCATCACATATTAAGAGTATTTTCTTCCTCTCATTTGGGGGAAGATACTTAAAATCTTTATTCATTAGTTTTTATTTTTATAACTCAAGGTTATTGTGATTATTAATTTGTCTTCTAAAATCATCATCTGTAAGATACAAATAAATAGCACGGTCGGCAAGTTTCTGGAAAGAAAATTTACGTTTTACGCACTCTATTTTAAAATTTTCAAATAAATCACTTTTAACTTTCACACTGGTTAGTGTCATGTCTTTTTTTGTTATCATAATCTTTAATTTATTAAAACTATTTATATCCATACATACGTATAGACTTAAAAATGTTCACCTAATCCACATAATTTTTTATCTTCTTTATATGGGCAAAACCCACAATTCCATTTACTAGGATTTGGTAACATCTCTTTAGTTGAGTATTCATTTTTTATAAAACATTCACTCATAAATTCCTGTATTGCTTTAGTTGCCCTACTTATTTTTATTTTACCCGAAGGTGGAGAATACATCTGAAATCGTTTTTGTGGGTAATCTCCTTCAGTATAAACTTTTCTTCTAGTAATGAAGAATTCAATATCAATATCTTTTATATCTACTCCAAATTGTTCTGCAAAGAATTTTTTATATAATATAAGTTGAAATTGTTTATCTTCATCATTTTTAACATAATTTAATTTCCAACCGTTAGTAGATGTTTTAATATCTATTATTTTAAATTTATTTAATTTCTCATTGTACATTACAATATCAAGATAACCCATAAATAAAACATTAGGATTATACTTTACAGGAGGTATCAATATAGGTGTTTCTATACCTACTAAATGCCAACCTCGTTTTGAAAAATATTTACCTCTATGTTTTTTTAGGTAATTTAATATTTCAACACCATCCTGATAAAATTCACTTAATTCACCTGCACTAGAAAAATGTTGTTTTTTATTTTTTTTATATTCATCCTGGTAATGTGCTCTAAGTTGATCTTTAAGTATTTCTAAAATATCTTCCCTATCAGCTGCTGCTGCACTTGTTTTATACATTACTTTAATATAATACTGAAATGCTTCATGTAACGCTTTTCCAAATACAGTATGGATACTAGGTGTATAGATTTTATGACCGTCTCTATATTGTAAAGCCCATTGTTTAGGACATTTCTTCCACATTGTATATTGTGAATATGAAATGTTTTTTTGGTAAGAGTAGTCTAATTCTCTTTTAGGAGATAATTGTATCTCTTTTACTATAGCAGGTGTTTTAGCCATTTATTTTTTCCACTTATCACGTCCTACTAACATACCAATTATACCATAATTAGCTATGTCTATAAACGTGTCTTCCATTCCTTCACCTTTAACAAAATTTCTACCATTAGTAAGTAAATTTCTTAATCTTGAAATTTTATCTGTTAGTCTAATAGCTAAACCTGTTAATGAGAATTTTTTATCGTTTTCTTTAGTTAAATCTCCTCCTAATGAAATATTTTGCAAACCATAATCCATATGTTTAGCAGCAAACATTCTATACATTTCATCTTGAATTATTTTAAATTCCTGAGATAATTCAGGATATTCTTCTTCAAAAATAGTAATTGTTTGATTTATCTCATCTTCGATAATTTCTTTTATCTTTTCCGCTTCCATATTAAAAAGGTAAAGGTTGATCACCCCAATATTTATTTAATGTTTCTAATCTATCATCAGCATCAGTTAATAATTCTAATGCTTCTGTAGCATCTTTCATAAAATCATTTACTGTGTGATCACCGATTCCTACTGCTTGGTTTTCTAATAAATCTAATGCCATCATGGCTTTTGCCTTATCTGCATTTGCTTGTGCCGTTAGTGCTTCTATAACTTTACTTTTTTTCATGTTTTCATTACATTTTGATATGCTTGTTCGTATTGTTGTTCTAAAGTGAGTTTAGGGTCTTCAGTTTTTAATTTCTTTATTTCTTTAAACATTTGTTGCCTTTTACCATGTTCTTCAGCACTATAAAGTAATTCCTCTAATTTACTCATTTTAATAACTTTTTAATTTCTTTTTTATCTTTACCCATTTCACTTAATATAATAAGTATCTCCTCTTTAGTCATTACTGCAATATACGAAGTAGCATCCGCTGCTCCAACTTCATAGTATTTTGCTATGTCTTCTACTAAATCCTTATTAATGTTTTCAGTTTTTGACTTTATATATTGTAGCCAAACTTTTTTTTTAGGTAACATTTCTTTATAAAAATTGTATATTTGTTTTTTCATATTTGGTAACATACTTTGCGCATAATCTGCGATTTCAACGTAATATACATGCATACTAACGAATCTGTGCACCATATATGAATTAAATTTTTCCCAGTCGTTATCCGTAAATTCAGAAGCTGGTGTTTTATACAACGTTATATGTTGTAACCAGTCAAAAATATTTTTAATCTTATCTTTCAATTAAATAGTAATATCTTTATAATCCTCTCTAATTTCTTTAGGTAAAGAATCCGCTATAATTTTCTTAGTCTCTAAATCATAAAATACAGGTATTGGAAGCATTGCATCTTCAT
>CAACVC010000021.1_pt1 | contig 36425 bp, 32 predicted proteins | sample 2381761 | NCBI WGS metagenome assembly CAACVC01 (sample SAMEA5211966, study PRJEB30684) | marine metagenome | biome: Marine; feature: Epipelagic; material: Water | collected 2015-10-15 | depth 45 m
ATCGTTACCATCCCAATATAATTCTTTAATATTATGGGAAGCGTTTTTTAAATTTCTATATATTTATCTACAGATAAGATAGATATTCCCAATAATATCTCCCTCAAGATATAAAACCCTATATTACTTCCCAATAAGTAATCTCACATTAAATTTATTAAAATGTCAAACACTAAGTTTTTCAACGATGCTGTCGCTGAAGCTAAGGAGATCCGTGAAACGGCTCTTGCCAACGCTAAGCTAGCATTAGAAGAAGCTTTTACTCCTCAAATCCAATCTATGCTTGAAAAGAAACTTCAAGAAGAAAGTGAAGATTTAGATGAGGAAATGAAAGCAAAAGACGACATGGACGAAGCAAAACACGATACAGATGAAAATACTGTAAAGGAAGATGCTCGTACTGACGCTGAAGAAGAAGGATACGAAGATGGTATCAAAGACGCTAAAGCGGACATCGAAAAGTCTCTGAAAAAAATCGACAAAAACCTTGATGAAGACGCTCGTACGGATGCGGAAGAAGAAGGCTATGAAGATGGAATTGAAGATGCTGAAAAAGATGTTAAAAAAGCACTTAAAGGTATCGACAAACATATGGATGAAGAGAAATCTGAAGATATGGATGAAGATGCTAGAACAGATGCGGAAGAAGAAGGATATTTAGATGGTAAAAGAGATTCCTCTGTCAGAAGCGTAACTCGTAAAATCGAAAAAGAAAAATTCGAAGAGGACGTAGATGAAGGAGCAATTGAAGAAATCGATCTAGATGAACTTTTAGCTGAGCTAGAAGCTGCAGAAACACAAAATGAAGCAGCTGATACTGAAACAACCAACGAAGAATCTGAAGCAGAAAGAGCTGACGTAGACAAATATGAATACGAAAAAGGCAAAGAAGCTGGTAAAGCTGATGACGAAGATGAGGTTGGTGAAATTACAGTAGACGAACTCAGAGACATTATCCGTGACGTTATAACAGACGTAATGGGTGGTGGAGAAGAAGAAATAGAAATGACTTCTGATGAAGAAGAAATTGAAATTTCTGAAAAACACCATGAAGACATGGATGAAGCTAAGCACAAAGATATGGACGAAGCTAAATCTAAAGACGACATGGATGAAGCTAAAAAAGATGACATGGACGAAATGAGCCGTAAAAAAATGACTTATGAGGACAAATCTGAATTAAATGAAGCTATTGAAGTAATTAAAACTTTAAAAACTGAACTTAATGAAGTAAATCTTTTAAATGCGAAACTTCTTTATGTAAATAAATTATTCCGTAACAAAACTCTTACTGAAGCACAAAAAGTTAAAGTAATCAACGCTTTCGATCGTGCAGAATCAGTTAAGGAAGTCAAAAATATTTTTGAAACAATTAAGGACGCTATTACGTCTGAAGCTAAAAAGTCAATCCAAGAAAATAGAGGATTTGCTTCTAAAGCAGCAGGTGTATCAACTAAAAAGCAACCAATTGTTGAAGGAAATGATTTTGTTTCCAGAATGCAAAAATTAGCTGGTATAATCAACTAATTTAATTATTAACAATTTTAAAATAAAATTAAAATGTCAAACGTAGTAAATCAACTATTAGAAACCGCTAATCCATACAAGTCAGTGCAAAAAGATGCTGCTAAACTTGCTGGAAAGTGGAATAAGTCAGGGTTGCTAGAAGGAATCAGTAATGATACTGATAAATCTAACATGGCAATCATGCTTGAAAACCAAGCTAAACAACTTGTTGTTGAAGCTTCAACTACTGGTACTGGAGGTTCATGGACCGACGGAACTGGTGGACAATACGCTGCTGTAGCATTGCCTCTTGTACGTAAAGTATTTGGACAAATCGCTGCTAAAGAATTTGTTTCTGTACAGCCTATGTCTTTACCTGCTGGTCTAGTATTTTATCTAGATTTCCAGTATGGTGATACTAAAAAACCATTTGTAAATGGTAACTCACTTTATGGTAATTTAACTCAAAACTTCGGAAACGCAGCTTCAGGTGGTCTATATGGCGCTGGAAGATATGGTTACTCAATGAACCAATTCTCAGCTTCAAATGGATTTACAGTGAAATCAGGATCTTGGAAAGATGTAAATTTTGATGCAACATATTCAGCTTCAGCTGCTGCTGTTGTAGGTAATACTATTGCTGCAATTAAAACTATTACAGTTCAAACAGGATCTTTATTCTTAAACGATGCCTTAACTGATATGAACGCTGTTCAAGCATTTGTATTTGCTTCAGGTACTGTAGATGGTGAAAAAGCAAAAATTGCTGCTCAATTACCAGCATTTACATCTGTTACTGAATCAGGTGGTGCTATTAAATTTGTATTTAGTGCATCCGCTGCTCATTTAGCTAATGGTACAGGTAGTATATTCTATAATAAGAAAACTAACTTTAATGCTAGAGGTGATTTTGAAGCTGGAAGCACAAATGCTGTTCCTAACTCATTATCAAGTGAAAGCTGTGATTCTTGTGATAACCCTAATATTGTTATCCCAGATATCAATGTTCAGTTAAGATCAGAAACTATTTCTGCGAAAACTAGAAAGCTAAAAGCTCAATGGACACCAGAATTTTCTCAAGATTTAAATGCATTCCATAGTTTAGATGCTGAAGCTGAATTAACTTCAATTCTTTCAGAATACATCTCATTGGAAATTGATCTTGAAATTCTTTCAATGTTAATTGAAAATGCTCCTATTTCAGAAGTATGGTCAGCTAAAGTTGGAGAACAAATCAATGCTGCTGGTACAGCATTCGACTCTAACACTGCTGGTGTATATTATACTCAAATGAGCTGGTTCCAAACACTAGGTATTAAACTACAGAAAATTAGTAATGAAATCCACCAAAGAACACTAAGAGGTGGAGCAAATTTCATGGTAATTTCTCCAACTGTTGCTACAGTACTAGAATCTATTCCAGGATTCGCTGCTGATAGTGATGGAGATGTTTCTAAATCTACTTACGCTTTCGGTGTACAGAAGATTGGTGCTCTAAATAGCAGATACAAAGTGTACAAAAATCCTTATATGACTGAAAATACAATCTTATTAGGATTTAGAGGAAATCAATTCCTAGAAAGTGGTGCTGTTTATGCTCCATATATTCCATTAATCATGACACCTCTAGTGTACGATCCTAATACCTTCACTCCAAGAAAAGGTATTATGACTAGATACGCTAAGAAAATGGTAAGACCTGAATTTTATGGAAAAGTATTTGTTAGTGACCTAAATGTAATATAATAACATTTTAGTTAAAAACTAATACTATTTAAGAGAAAACCCGTCTATTAAGGCGGGTTTTTTTATCTTTATATATATTTATCGATGTAGAATTAAGCAATAAAAAAATATGGCACACTTCACAACAGACTTACCGGATTGGAAAATCTGGAGGAATCTAAATGAAAATAAAAATTTACCTGAATCTAAAGCTATTGAGCTTTATAAAAAACTTTTGTTAGCTCAAACTGTAGTAATTCAAGAAAGTCTTTATCAAATTTCCCAACATAATGAAGCATTAATAAATGCTCAAGGAGGATCAGCCGGTTCAGGTGCAGGATCTGGTGGTGGTAGTAATACTGCTCAAATAGTAAATGTTACTAACTTTATAGGAGTAGATGGTGCTGGTTCAACTCAATTTTATAGATACATGACTGGATTTACAGGTGTAGTTGATCAAGCTGAAGTAGTAATATTATTTGATAGAGCTGTTGAAGTAGATCCAGATGCTATAGGAGTTCCAGCTTATATTGCAAATAATGATGGAAATGGTGGTGGTGTAAATTCAGAAGTAATATTTGGTTATACTGATGAATCCGTTGCAGATGATGCCCTAATTTTTGCTTATTCTCAATCTAATATAGATTCTATGTCAATAGTAGTTCCAACTAGTGCTATTGATACAGAAACAAATGCAATTGAATATACTGGTGGTACTAATTTATTTAAAAGAGGTAATTTAGTTCAATACTCAGCAGAAGGTGGAACAGTAGCTACAGGGATTACAGATGGAGGAGTTTATTATGTACTAGAAAATACAGATTCAACAGCAGATTCTTTTAAATTAGCTGCTGATCAAACTATAGATGGTAATGGTAATCCATTTACTAATCCAATTGATACAATAGATGTATTAAATATTACAGGTCAAGGAAATAATAGCCAAACATTTAAAATTACATCTACATTTATCGCTTGTTCAACAACTGGAGATAATGATACTGATGATGGTTTTGATGCTATGACTATGACTAGTCAAATTACTGCCTCTGGTAAAGATGGGGGATCTACATTTACAAACTTAAACTCAGGTTCTTATAGTGGAAGTTTCTCAGCATCAGCATTCTTCTCATCTTCAAATAGATTATATCCTTCATCATCCGCTGTATGGATAGTTTCAGGTACAGTTAATCCATCACTTGCTTTAACTGCATTAAGAGCTTTACCAGGTGGAAATGGATTTGCAGGTATTTATGTTACAGAAGGTGATACTTTAGATTTACCAGATAATTTCTTTGGTAGCAAAAATTCAGGTTCAAGAATTACTATAAATTCAGCTGCATTTGTTACAAATTCAAATGATACTTTAACATTCCCTCCAAATGCACTTTGGACACAAGAAAAACCTGGATATAGTGTATATCCTGGAGTTGGTGGTCATATTATAGATGCTGATGATAAAGAAGGTGTTGATTTAACTTATGGTGCAGCACAAAATTCAGAACCAACAACAAGAACTACTATATTAAGATAATAAATAGTTAAAATATTTTTTAAGAAAAACCCGTCTGTTAAGGCGGGTTTTTTATATTTATACTTGAACGTTTTTAACTGATTGTTTAATTAAATAATAGTTTATGTCAAGTAAACCTCATACTGACCAAGTTTATAAACAAAAAAGAATACCTAAAAATCCTATAAAATTTAAAATCCCTCTCAACGAAGAACAAAAATTAACAAAAGCAATAATATTAGATAATACAATAACTCTTTTAGCTGGTCAAGCGGGTTCTGGAAAAACATTATTAGCTTGTAATATAGCGCTTGATGGTTTATTCAGAAGAATATATGATAAAATTATTATCACTCGTCCTACAGTATCAAAAGAAGAAATTGGTTTTTTACCCGGAGATATGAGAGAAAAAATGGATCCTTGGGTTCAACCAATTTATCAAAATATGTACCTTCTTTATGATAAATCAAAAATAGAAAAACATATACAAGATGAAAAAATAGAAATTGTACCTGTATCATTTATGAGAGGTAGAACATTTTCAAATTCATTAGTAATAGTAGATGAAGCTCAAAATGTTACCCATGAACAAATGGAAATGATTGTTACTCGTATAGGTAAAAATTCTAAAATGATAGTATGTGGAGATACATTTCAGGTAGATTTGAAAAATAAATCTGATTCAGGATTTAAATTTTTATATAATGCTGCAAAAAGAGTTAAAAATATGGAATCTGTAACTTTATTAACCAATAATAGAGATGAAATAGTAGAAGATTTAATTAATTATTACAATGATGCTTATGATAAAAAAACTATCGTAGGTACTGCAGGTAGTAGTGGAGCACAAAAAAGGTAAATATTTATAATCAAAAATAACTCATGGCTGATTTTACCGTACAAATCATAGAAAACATAAAATTAAATGGTGTTGATAGAGGATCTCAAGTAAATAAAATTATTTCAGGTATTAATTATACCGATAATAGAATTTTAAATACAATTTCTGGATCTGAAACTACTATATTTGAATTATCAGATGCTAATGGGGCAGGAACATTTGTAACTAGCAGTTTAAAATATGCTAGAATAACTAATATTGATACAACATCTTCAATTAATTTAAAAGTTTCTTCTTCAACTGAACAATTAAACTTTAAAGTTACTGCAGGTGATTCATTTATGTTATCTACATCTAATATTACAGGAAGTATTTTATCAGGTAGTGATGCTGTATTTTCTTATGGAGATATAAGTTCAATAAAAGTTGAACCCGTATCACCTCCTACTGGAAGTAGTGCTGCAATAGAATATATCATTGCAACAACATAAGTATTTAATATTTATATATAAAATAATATGGCAGAACAAGTACCTATAATATGGACTGGAACCTCTAGTTTCTCCCCTGGCCAAACCCCTTTTGGGTTTTATGATAATGAATCCCAATTTAAAACAGATGCTGATAAAGTAGCACAATTTTGTGCTACTCGTTTAGGATATCCTACTGTTGATATAGAAATGGGTAGTGGGTCACTTTATGCTTGTTTTGAAGAAGCGGTAACTACATATGGTAATGAGCTTTATTTATATCAAATAAGAAATAACTTTATAACTTTGGAGGCATATGATACTGGTTCTTCATTAAATAGATCAGTCATTCAACCCAATTTAGGTAATATAGTTAGAATAGCAGAAGATTATGGATCAGAAGCTGGTGCTGGTGGTTATATAGATTGGTATTCTGGATCAGTAAAACTAGTTTCTAATCAACAAGATTATGATTTAAATGAATGGAAAGATAGTCAGGGTATTACGGGATCAATTGAAATAAAACGTGTTTTTTATGAAAATACTCCTGCAATTGTAAGATATTTTGATCCTTATGCTGGTACAGGATATGGATCTCAACAATTATTAGATGTATTTGGATTTGGAAATTACTCCCCGGCAATTAATTTCTTATTAATGCCAATTTATTATGATGTTTCTGTAATTCAAGCTATTGAATTAAATGATACTATTAGAAAATCTGCATTTTCATTTGAACTAGTAAATAATAAATTAAAAATATTTCCTATTCCAAAAGATGATGGGGGATGTTTACGTTTCCAATATATTCTAGTAGATGAAAGAAATTCACCTATTAGACCTCAATTTTCCGGAAGTAATTTAGTAACAGATATGTCTACAGTTCCATATGAAAACCCAGATTATAATTTTATAAATGCTCCTGGTAGGTATTGGATTTTTGAATATACTTTAGCTTTAGCAAAAGAATTATTAGGATATATTAGAGGTAAATACTCTCAGGTTCCGATTCCTGGTGCTGAAGTTACTTTAAATCAAGATGCTTTATTATCTTCAGCTTCTGATATGAAAGCTGCCTTAATAGAAAAATTAAGAGCTGATTTAGATGAAAATTCTAGAAGAAATCAATTACAAAGAAAAGCAGAAGAAGCCACTGCTATGGCTACAACATTAGATCAAGTACCAATCCCAATTTATATAGCATGATATGGCATTATACGGAAAAGCAAGAGACGTTAGATTATTTCGAGGATTAAATACTGAATTACTCCATAGAATCATCGAACAACAGGTTGGATATTACAAGGTAAAACTTGATGATACACCATCTAATGTTTATGGTGAAGCGCAAAATAAAACGTTAATAGGCCCTGTTTTAATTAAATGTTTGCTGGATAGAGGTGAACAAACTGTTGTAGATGATGACTTTGGAGTAGATAGAAACAGAACACTATCAGCTAGATTTTTTAGGTATGATTTAGTTGAACAAAATGTAGTACCTGAAATTGGTGATGTTATTTTATGGAATGAAAATTATTATGAAGTTAATAATTTAGTAGAGAACCAATTAGTAGTTGGTAAAGATCCTTCATACCCATATAGTGAAACAGTTGATGACTTTGGAGAAAGTCATTCAATAATAGTAAATTGTTACTGGTCAAGACCAGAGAAATGGGGTATTAAAGAACAAAGATTATAATGGAATTTAAACCTAGACCATATACAAGAAGAGAGTTTATGGCTAAAATGCCTGAACCATATGTTAACCCTGATACAAAAGTAGAGGTAGTAGGTAATCCTAATGATGTTGAATCAACTGTATTAAAACCAGGCCAACCTGAATTCAATAGAGCAACACAAGTTTCATTAAAAGATGATACTAAAAATAAATCATTTTCTATAGGTTTAGAAGATATAGATAATGCAATGGTATTTTATCTAGAAAATGTTATTAAACCAACAGTTACTTTAAATAATAGGCAAATAGAAGTACCAGTAATATATGGTTCTCCTGAAAGATGGAAATCTATGCAAGCTGATGGTTTTTATAGAGATAGAGATGGGAAAACAATGGTTCCTCTTGTTATGATTAAAAGAGAGAATTTTTCAAAAAATAATACTTTAGGTAATAAATTAGATGGAAATAAAGTAAATAATGTAGAATATTTTGAAACTCAATATTCTAGAAATAACATATATGATAATTTTAATGTACTAAGAGATCAAAAAGTTGAAAAATCTTATATTTTAGGTGTAATTCCTGATTATATTGATTTAAATTATACATTATCTGTATTTACTGATTATACAACTCAAGCAAATGAAATAGTAGAAGCAATAGAATTTGCTGCCCGTTCATATTGGGGTGATCCTGAAAGATTTTTATTTAGAGCTAATATAGATACGTTTAATACACCTATACTACTTGAAAGTGGTTCAGATAGAGCTAATAGATCAACTATGAATGTCGCAGTAAATGGATATTTAATACCAACTGGTATAAATGCAGCAATGGCTGGACCTAATCCAAAATCTTATAGTGTAACTAAAACTATCTTTAAAGAAACAGTAGTATAAAAATTTAATATTTATTAATATACCAATAATATAAAATGGCACAAATAAGTACATCAGGAATAGAAAGTGGAAGTATAATAGAACCAGTCCACGTATTAAGGTCAATAGATGCTTTAAATGGAAGTGGTTCTGCTTATGACATAGTTATTTCAGGTTCCTTAAATGTTTCAGGTACAATGAGAATTGCTACTTCTAGTATAATAAACGTAGCAAATCAAGCTGTTATATTAGCTTACAATACTTCTTCAGGAGATATTTATACAACTAATTCAAGTTCAGGTACAAGTGGTACATCAGGTACTAGTGGAACCTCCGGTGCTGATGGTGCTTCAGGTTCATCTGGTACTTCTGGTAATACAGGTACATCAGGTACAAGTGGTACTAATGGAACAAGTGGATCAAGTGGATCAAGTGGTACAAGTGGCACCTCAGGTAGTAGTGGTACTTCTGGTTTTGCATATAAAGGTACTTCAACAACATCAACTAATATTGCTGTAGCTGCTAAAACATTTACAACTCAAGCTAATTTAGGATTTACTGCAGGTCAAGGTGTTCAAATAGTTTCAGATGCAGATGCTAATAATAAATTGTTAGGAACTGTTACATCCTACTCTAGTACTACATTAGTAGTTGGTGTTACAATAATAGGAGGAAGTGGAACTTTTAGTGATTGGACAATTTCTTTAGGTTCAGTATCTGGTACATCTGGTACAAGTGGTACAAGTGGTACTAATGGCTCAAGTGGTTCATCAGGTAGTTCAGGTACTTCTGGAGCTACAGGTGCAGCAGGAGCTGCAGGTACTTCAGGTACTTCAGGATCTAATGGCTCAAGTGGTACTTCTGGTGCTGATGGATCTTCAGGTTCTTCTGGATCAAGTGGTTCATCAGGAACAAGTGGTGCAGATGGAGCAGGAGGAGCTGCAGGTACAAGTGGTACAAGTGGATCATCAGGTTCATCAGGTACAAATGGTACTTCAGGAACTTCTGGTACAAATGGTACAAGTGGTACTAATGGTTCAAGTGGCTCATCAGGTACTTCAGGTGCAGATGGTGCTGTTTATACCCCAACAATTAGATATGAAGCTCTTGATGCAGGAAATAGTGGAGTAGATGGTAGAGTAGAAATATTATCAACAGGACCTGTTGTTGGTAATTTAACATGGAGTAGATCAACAACAACTTTAACAATAACATCAACAGCACATGGATTAAATACAGGAGATTATATTGTTATAAGAAACATGAATACGGATTATACTTATCTTACAGTAACTGCTACAGATGCAAATACCTTAACTTGTACAGTTGCAAACTCAGGAGGTACTTCAGGAAGTGCTGGTGCTTATATCCCAGCTTTTAAAGCAAGTAGTTTTACTGAAGCAGGAGTAACTATTGCATCCCCAAATGCTGGAAATTGTCAAATTAATTCTATAAACATAGTAACGGGATCAAAATCAACATCTACATTTTTGTTAATTTTACCCGCCTCCATATCTAATGGAGCTGGTACTAATAGTAGTTTAGTAAATCAAAACCCACCAATTTCACAAGCATTTAAGTTAAGTGATGGAGCTCAAAACACCTCAGCTGTTGTAACTTTAAATACATCATCTAATTTTAATAGATTTAGCATATCCGGATTGACAACTTTAGTTAATAATATGATTAGAGTAACATTCTGATGAGATGGCATATGTAAATCAACAGTTTTTTGGAACAATAAATGCGGAATCCATTAACAATCAAAATATTGTTATTTTGGAAGGTAATTTCGCTGCTGGATCTCCTAATATTACTAGTATAACATATACTGGAGATAAAAATTTACTTAGAGTTTCACAATCAGTATTTTCTGTAGCTGGTGCTATACCAACTACAGCTTATATTACAGCATTTGCTGCTGATTTTACCTCTATTACTTTAAGTGAAAATGCTACATCAAATGCAACTGATGATACAATTGGTTTTTCTACTCCATCCGGATCTTATTTAGTAACATCTGCTAGTTTTAATGATCCACAAAACCAACTTACTGTAAATAGCATTACAGGATCTGTAACAGGTAGTCCTTCTGCTAGTTTTGCTATTTTAGCTCAAGCAAAAAGAAATAATTCTACAATAACGGGAAGACAACATTTATATAAAATAAGTGAAGTAATACAAAGAGATCCTGCTACAGCTAAATTATCATTTTTTGTAGATTGGGGTGAAGATGGAACTGAAAGTGATTCTGGTGATGTAATTCAAACAGGAGAAAGAAATTTAGCAATAGTTGATTTAACTGATACAGGTTCATTATCACCTGAATTTTCAAAAGCAACACCTGGTTTAGAAGGATTACCTATTGGATCAGATTTTGCAGGATTTAATATTGGATTAAATCAATATTTTTCAGAACTTTCGGGATCAACAGGTGGAGGTGGAGGTGAATCTGGTACTTCAGGTACAAGTGGTACATCAGGTGCTTCGGGTACATCTGGTACTAGTGGTGCAACTTATAAAACAACATCTTCTACAGCATTAACTGTAGGTACAGGATTAAAAACAATGACATTAGGAGCCGGTTTAGCTTATTCTAATGGAATGTTTATAATAGTAACTCCTGATGGATTACCTTCAGTTTATATGATTGGTAATGTTACTGCTTATAATGCAGCAACAGGTGTTTTAACTTTTAATTGTACAGAAACAGCAGGATCAGGAACATATTCATCATGGATTGTTAATTTATCAGGACAAAGTGGTGGGTCATCAGGTACATCAGGTACTAGTGGAGCTGGATTTGCTGTTACTGGTTCAGTATCTTCAGGTATATTATCATTAGTTAGATCAGGATCAGATTCAGTTAGAGTTAACCAAGATTTATTATTTGTAACATCTTCAGGTGCTACAGATGCTCTTTTAACCGTAAGAGGTGATGTATTTGTGTCTGGTACTTTAGATGCTGCAACCAAAAACTTTAAAATTGATCATCCATCAATGCCTGGATATTATTTAATACATTCATCATTAGAAGGACCTGAACGTGGGATTTATTATAGAGGTAAATTAAAAACTGCTGAAGTAATTGAATTACCTGATTATTGGGAAGATTTAACTGATGATATTAACATAACTGTACAACTTACCCCAATTGGTAATGCATGTCAACATTTTGTAAAATCAGTTTCCAAAAAAGAAATAGAAGTAGGTTGTGAATGTGGAAAACCTCATTGTTATTATATAGTTCATGCTCATAGAACTAATGAAGGTCCTTTACAAATTTTAGAACCTAAAATAAAAGGTAATAGTCTCTAGGAAGAGCAAATAAAAATTATTATATTAAATGTTATGAATATTCTAGCTGCTACAAGCTTTATTGGGACTACTGGTTATGCTAATCATGCACAATCTTTTTTTACAGCTCTAGATAAATTAACCCCTATTAAAGTTAGAAATTTTACTGTAGGTAAAAAATGGCAGGGTTACAATTTAAAACCTCACGATAAAGAACCATATCTTACACCCCAGATGAAAAAAATGCTTCATCAACAGGTATTATTTGAAGGAAATGGAGAAAGAGTATGGAGACCTATTTATTCTTATCAGGATAATTTTAAAGCCGATATTAATATAATTTTAAACGAACATGACCATCATTTATTTTATGACGATTATGATGGGTATAGAATAGGATATAATGTATGGGAATCAACTGAATACTCACCTCAATTTTTTAATCAATTACTTAAATTAGATGAATTATGGGTACCTACTGAATGGCAAAAAGAAATATCAGTAAATCAGGGCTATCCGGAAAATAAAATATTTGTAATACCCGAAGGGGTAGATGGTAATATTTTTAAACCATCTTCAAGACCTAAAAAGAAAAATAAATTTCAATTTACTATAGTAGGTAGGTGGGATTATAGAAAAGGAGTAAAAGAAAGTATAGAAGGATTTTTAAAAGCTTTTCCAAATAATCAAGATGTTGAATTATTATTAAATGTTGAAAACCCATACCCTGTAGATGGCATGAATTCTACAGAAGAAAGGTTAAAATATTATGGTTTAGAAGATGATAGAATTAAAATATTAAAATTTTTAAATAGAAAAGAATATATCCAATTATTACAAAATTCAGATGCTTTAATATCTTGTGCTAGATCAGAAGGATGGAATTTACCTTTAATAGAAGCTTTAGCTTGTGGTACACCTTCAATATATACTAAATGTTCAGGTCAATTAGAATTTACTAAAGGTAAAGGATTAGGAGTTGAAATATTAGGTGAAGAACCTGCTACAAATAATGAAAATTTATCATATGAACATAATATACCAGGTAATTTTTATACTCCTGATTTTAATAGTTTAGTAAATAGAATTAAAGATGTTTATAGTAATTATAGTGTATGGAAAAAATGGCATTTACAATATTCTAAAGAATTACGTGAAGAATTTTCTTGGAAAAATCAAGCTAAAAAAGCATATAAAAGATTACAACAAATTGACTTAACCTCAGTCCCTCAAAAACCATATTTAGAAGTAAATTTTGTAGATGGTCCTTATGTTTGTTTAAGAAATGCTAAACAGGAATATAAAGTAGATTTTATAAATCAAGATACAGGAAAAAATGAATATTCTGTAAATTTAAAAAATAATCATTGGGGTAAAACTTATTTTAAATATTTTATTAATTGGGATATTCAATTAAAAGATCTACAAGGAAATCTTATTGCTTCCCACAAATATGATGCTGCTAATAAACGTGTTTATATTGCTTGTGGTTCAAAATCATTAGGTGATACTTTAGCTTGGTTTCCATATGCATTAGAATTTAAGAAAAAACATAATTGTCATTTAATTGTTTCTACTTTTTGGAATAAATTTTTTAAAAATAAATACCCTGAATTAACTTTTGAAGAACCTGGTATTGAAGTACCTAATTTATATGCAATGTATGAGTTAGGATGGTATTATGATGGTGAAACTGATATTTTAGATAAATTTAAACAACCGTATGATCCAAAATCATTTAATTTACAACAAACTGCAACTAATATTTTAGGTTTAGAATATAAAGAAATTATACCTAAAATTGAATATAAAGTAAAAGATAGACCTTGTAAAGAAAAATATATTTGTATTTCACCCCATGCTTCAGCAGGAGCTAAATATTGGCAACATCCAACTGGATGGCAAGATATTATTGATTATATTAACAATACTTTAAAATATAAAGTTCTTTTAATTTCACATGAAGGGCATAATGATTCTTTTCATAATTCAAAATTACCAGGAGGTAAAAAATTAAAAAATATTGTAGATTTTACTGGTGATCATCCTATAGAAGATATAATGAGTATCATTCATCATTCAGAATTATATATAGGAGTATCTAGTGGTTTAGCTTGGTTAACATGGGCATTAAATAAACCTACATTAATGATCTCTGGTTTTAGTTCAGAATGGACTGAATTTTCTTCTAAAATGACTAGAATTATAAATAAAGATGTATGTAATTCTTGTTTTAATAATCATAAACTAGATGCTGGGGATTGGGACTGGTGTCCATCTCATAAAGACACACCTAGACAATTTGAATGTACTAAAAAAATCTCACCTGAAATAGTAATAGAAGGTATTATTAGCAGTCTTGTTTAATATTTATTATAGAATAATCGATTAAAACAAATGGCTACAATAAGCACTTCAGGAATAGCGAGTGGAAGTATCATTCGTGCAGAACAGGTTCTAAGAATAATTGAAGCATTAGATGGTACTGCCAATAATGATGTAATTGTATCAGGATCTATTGATATCACAGGAAGTTTTGGAATAAGAAGTGGTAGTATTACAAATACTGCTAGTGCACCTTTTATGCTTGCTTATAATACAGGTAGTGGTGCTGTAACTTTTACACAAAGAAATTCAACTTCTGGAACCTCGGGTTCATCTGGTAGTTCAGGTACATCGGGTTCATCTGGTACTTCAGGTACTTCTGGTTCTTCAGGAACATCAGGATCTTCAGGTTCATCTGGAACCTCTGGTTCATCAGGAACATCTGGTACAAATGGTACATCAGGTGCAGCGGGTGGTGATGGAGATAAGTTTAAAACAACTTCATCTACAAATGAAACAATAGCTATTGCTTCTAAAACTTTTGTAATAGGCACTGGTTTATCTTGGACAAATGGACAAACCGCTATTATTACAGATGCTACTAATGCTGCTAATTATATGGCCGGGGAAGTTACTGCTTATAATTCAGTTAATGGTAACCTTACTGTAAATGTTACAGTAATAGGAGGTTCAGGAACAAAATCAAGTTGGGTTGTTAACTTATCTGGTGAAGTAGGAGCTGCGGGTTCATCTGGTACAAGTGGTACATCAGGTACAACCCCATTTCCATATTCAGGTTCAGCTGATATTTCCGGATCACTTACAGTAACTGGAAGTAATGCCCCCGCAGTTAGAGTTAGTGGTAGTACTACTTTAACAGGTAGTTTATTTACTAGTGGAAGTAATATAACAACAGGTAGTTTTATTGTTAGTGGTAGTAATACTTTATCAGGTAGCTTCTTACAAAGTGGAAGTACACAAATTACAGGTTCTACTCTTTTATCTGGTTCATTGTTATTAACAGGTAGTAGTGCCCTAGCATTAAGAGTAACAGGTAGTACAGCTTTAACAGGTAGTCTATTTGTAAGTGGAACAGTAAGTGGTTCATTTATAGGAGATGGTACAGGATTAACAGGTGTAGCATCACCAACGGGTTCATATACGGGATCATTTACAGGTAGTTTCCTTTCACATACTGCTTCTTTTAAAAATGGTGCTACAGTAAGTGGTAGTTTATTACAAAGTGGTAGTACACAAATTACTGGTTCTACTTTATTATCCGGTTCTCTATTTTTAACGGGTAGTAGTGCGGCCGCATTAAGAGTAAGTGGTAGTACATCTTTAACCGGTAGTTTATCAGTTAGTGGTAGTACAACATTATCAGGAAGTGTTTTAATAGCTACTTCTAGCATTGTTCAAAATAATAATCTTCCTGCTATAATTTCTTATAACACATCTTCAGGAGTAATAGCTTATACTACAGGTAGTTTAGGTGGAGGTGGTGGTGCTTTCCCATTTAGTGGGTCTGCCGAAATTACAGGTTCATTATCAGTAACAGGATCTGCATTTGTAACATCATTAACAGAAACTTCAGCTTTAAGATTTAAAGAAAACATTGAAGATATGGATAGTGAATTAGATTCTATCTATAGTTTAAGACCAGTTAATTTTAAATGGAAAGAAACAGGAGAAGAAGATAAAGGTTTAATAGCAGAAGAAGTAAATTTAATTTATCCTGAATTTGTATCTTTAAATGTAGATGGTACAACACAAGGTATTAAATATAGTAAACTAATCTCAGTATTAATTAAATCAGTACAAGAATTAAAAGACGAAGTAGATTCACTTAAGTCTCAAATAGATGGCTAAAAATATAAGAATAGTACCGGCATCTGGTTCTATATTTTTTACAGCAGATGGTTTTGATGTAACGGGTTCAATAAGGTTACAAACTGTTGGTAGTACAGAGAATGTACAATTTATAGATGGTGAAAATAATGAATCTCTTATATTAATACATAAAGATGCTGCTAGAGTAGGAATAGGAACAGTATCAGCATCAGCTAAATTAGAAATATCTTCATCATTAGATGAAAATATATTTTTAGCTGGTAATGAAAGTGCTAGTGTTACAGTAAATAAAGAAGGTATTATAAAACTTTCTGAATTTGGAGGTACACCAGCAATTGTAGATGGGGGTTTATATTATAGTTCCTCTAATTTTTTTGTTGGAATTTAAATATTTATAATAAATTAAAATATAAAATATGGCAGCTTGGAAAAAACTGATTTATTCAGGATCTGATGCAGAATTAAATAATTTAGATGTACTAAAAGCCTCGGGTTCATTTTCAGGATCTTTCCAAGGTGAAATATTGGGAACAATGGATTCTGCTTCTGTAGCAGTAACAGCTCAAACTGCATCAGTTGCACTTAGAGCAAATGCCTTAGCTCCTACAGTAACTGCAACATCTGCCTCAACAGCAATATTAGCACAAACAGCCTCCGTTGCTATTAGATCAAACACTTTAGCTCCTACAGCTACTGCTTCTTTTGCAGATAGTGCTACTACAGCATCATATACTGCCGGAACAGCTTCTATAGCAAACACCGCTACTTCTGCCTCATATGCAGTTTTAGCTGGAGCAATTAGATCAGGTTTAACAGCTTCTCATGCTGATACAGCTACTTCAGCTTCAATTTCATTATTAGCTTCAACTTTAAGTTCAACTGCAACAGCATCTATAGCAGATAGAGCTACATCAGCATCTCGTGCTGCTACAGGTGATGGTATATTTAGTGGTTCATTTAGTGGATCATATCAAGGTGATGGATCAGATTTAACAGGAATTGCTACTACTTTAACTGTAGATGGTGATTCAGGAACTTCACCTGTATCTTTAACAGATGATGATTTACAAATTCTTGGTACTACAAATGAAATAGTAACTGCTATTACAAAAGTTGGTACTGATGTAAAAGCAACAATTAGTTTACCTGATGATGTTACAATTGGTAATGATATTACAATTACTAGAGATGCTCTTGTTCAAAGAAATTTAACAGTAAGGGGTACAGCATCATTTGAAGCAACAGCCGATTTAAATATTGCTGATAGATTTATAGGATTAGCATCGGGATCAGCTGCAACTGGTGATGGTGGTATTAATATACAACAAGGGGCAAATGGAAGAGGAGAAGGTTTTGGATTTGAAAATAGTGTATCTAGATGGGGTGTTACAAGCTCATTTGATCCACTTGGGAACACAATTACACCAGATGCCTTTATGACTGTTAACGTATCAGATGGAAGTGCAAACGATCCAACTGCAATAGCAGCTAGGTACCAAAAGAATGGTAATATATTTATAGGAAATACAGGTGATATTTGGATTTATTCGTAATAAAGTTAAAAATATAGTTATGTCATTTACTTCAAACAATTTAGTAGTTGGAAAAAATAATAACTCAAAAAAAACATCAAAAGATGTTGAAGATTTATTAATCAACGAAAATGAATTAAAACTTATTTTAAGTATTATTAAAGATTGTACTTTTAAAGGAAGTCAAATAGAGGTTATTTACGATCTAACTTTGAAACTCCAAAAAGCTTTATTATCTTTAAAGAAAGATTAATAAAAACTTTTTTTTATATCTTTAAAATATTTATATGCGTATTATTGGCCCGTAAGGGAAGTGGGCAGGCAATCCTGTAACCAACCGTAATAAAAATAAAATGCCGAATTGGAAAAAACTTATAGTTAGTGGCTCCGATGCTACTCTAAACTCACTTGAAGTAATTCATGCTTCAGGCTCTTTCTCAGGATCTTATCAAGGAGACGGTTCAAATTTAACAGGCATATCTACTGGTAATGCCGTAGGATATAGTAATCTTATTACTCTTGCTGCCAATTATACAACAGCAGCTGATTCATACAATTCACTTTACGGTCCTTTAACTATAGGTAGTGGTATTGATGTAACAATTACTGCGGGGTCATTTTTGAAAATAGAAGATTTTTAATGAAAAATAAATATTTATAAGTATGAGTGTATTAAAAGTAGGAGCTATACAGCCCAATTCAGGAACTAAAGTAAATATTACTGGTAGTACTTTACTAGTGACAACTGCAAGTGGTCATTTTAGTGGCTCATATGAGGGAGATGGATCAAGATTAGAAGGAGTAGCAGGTTTTCCGTTTACTGGTTCAGGTCAAATTTCAGGTTCATTATTAGTAACAGGGAGTTCAACTTTAGCTTTAAGAGTAACTGGTAGTACAGCATTAACGGGTAGTTTACTTCAAAGTGGTAGTAGTCAAATAACAGGATCTAGTACTGTTTCAGGATCATTATTAGTAACGGGTAGTAGTGCTTTAGCATTAAGAGTTAGTGGAAGTAGTGCTTTAACAGGTAGTTTATTTGTTAGTGGAGCAGTATCTTCAAGTGTAGGATTTAGTGGTTCATTCCAAGGAGATGGATCAAGTTTAACAGGTATAGATGGTTACGCAGTAGCTAATTCAGCTAATAATAGAGTAATTACATCTGTAGATGCTACTAATGGAAATGCAGAAGCTAATATGTCATTTGATGGTAGTACATTAAGTATTACAGGTGATGCTACATTAACCGGAACATTAACAGCAGCTACAGGTACTTTTGTTTATCAAATATTTGAATCTTCATCAACTATTATAACATCTGGATCAAATATATTTGGTGATAAACAAAATGATATTCAACAAATTACAGGTAGTTTAAAAGTAACTGGATCTGTATCTTCAAGTGCTGGATTTAGTGGATCATTTGTAGGAGATGGTTCTGGATTAACAGATTTAGCTGGTGGAGGTCCATTTGCACAAACTGGATCCTTTTTTGCTACTTCAAATGATATTCAAATAACAGGATCATTAAATGCTACTTCTGTTACAGAAACATCAGCTTTAAGATATAAAAAATATGTTAAACCCTTAAGATCTCAATCTGATAATGTATATAAATTAAGACCTGTACATTTTAAATGGAAAGATAATAATAGAGGAGATATAGGTTTAATAGCAGAAGAAGTAGGAGAAGTATATCCCGAATTAGTTTCAACAGGTATTGATGGTAGTGCGGAGGGAATAAGCTACACCAAATTAACAGCAGTTCTTATTAAAACAATTCAAGAATTGTCTGCTCGTATAGATAAATTAGAAAATAAAAATTAAATTAAAATAAGTTATGGCAATTAAACAAACAAAAATAACAGAAGAAGAATTAAAAGAATTAGAAAATTTTCAACAAAGTATTAATGCAATTACATATCAATTAGGCCAATTAGCATTAAGAAAACTAAATTTAGAAACTGAAAAAAATATTTTAGAAACACAGTATTCTAATTTACTTAAAACTGAGAAAGAATTAGGTGATAAGTTAAAAGAAAAATATGGTAATTCACAAATTGATTTAAAAACTGGTGATTTAATCCCATCAGAATAATATTTTTTAAAACTTCTTATATATTTATTAATAGATAAAATAATTCAATAAACGATGGCTGAAACTTTACTTTCCCCAGGAATATTAACCAGAGAAAACGATCAAACGTTAATAACACAGGGTCCTATAACTGCAGGTACCGCTATATTAGGCCCTACAGTAAAAGGTCCAGTTAATATCCCAACGCTAGTTACTTCTTATAGTGATTACAAAAATAAATTTGGTGCTGCATTTGAAAGCGCCAGTATAAAATATGAATATTTAACTTCAATTGCTGTTAACAATTACTTCCAACAAGGTGGAGAAACAGTACTTCTTACTAGAATAGTATCGGGTACGTTTTTACCTTCAACAGGTGTAATTGCCGCTATAGGTACAGGTTCTGGAGATTTTACTACTGCTTCATTTACTTTAGAAACCTTATCACAAGGTGCAATAATGAACAACTCAGGTAGTACTTCTACTAGTGGATCATTAGTAAGTGGATCAGGAGACAACGTTAGATTTGAAATAGCAAATGTAGATTCAGGAAGTGGACAGTTTAATTTATTAATTAGACAAGGTAATGATACAAATGCTAACAAAATTATATTAGAATCTTGGCCTGGTTTATCACTAGATCCAAATTCTGATAATTATATTGAAAGAGTAATAGGTAACCAAAGAAAAACTTTTTCAACGATAGACGGAGGACAAATTAATATTACAGGATCATTTATAAATAATAGTAAATATGTAAGAGTATCTGCTGTAAATAGTCCTACATTTGATTATTTTGATAATGAAGGTGATTTTAAACCTGAATTTACACAATCATTACCAAAAGTAGGTAGTGGTAGTTACTTAAACCACCTGCAAGAAGGTGCTTTTAGTGGAGCAAAAGGAAATGTATACGGAAACGGAGCTAATGGAAATACTAAACTAAAAATGTTTGAAGAAATTGATGTTTCAAGTATTCAAGGTTTAGAACCTGCTTATTATACAGCTTCAATTAGCTTACTGCAAAATCAAGATGAATATGATTATGAATTATTAGTAGCACCTGGTATTACAATTCAAAATGGTGCAGGAACTGTAACATCAATGATTGATACAGTTTCTAATAGAGGAGATGCTATGACAATTGTTGATACTAGAGATTATGGTTCAACAGTATCACAAGCCGTAACAAACGCTGCAACACAAGATACAAGTTATGCAGCTACTTACTGGCCTTGGGTTCAAGTATTATCAAATGAAACAGGAAAATTAGTTTACGTACCTGCTTCAACAGTAATACCTGGAGTATATGCAACAAATGATAGATTAGGAGCTGAATGGTTCGCACCCGCTGGATTTAATAGAGGTGGTGTTGGAGGAACAATTCAAGCAGAAAGAAAATTATCACCAACTCAAAGAGATACACTATACTTAGGAAAAGTTAATCCAATCGCGACATTCCCAGGACAAGGACCTGTGATATTTGGTCAGAAAACACTACAACAAAAAGCAACATCACTAGATAGAGTAAATGTTCGTAGATTGTTAATTGAACTTAAACGTGTAATTGGTAATGTAGCTGAAGGATTGTTATTTGAACAAAATACAGCTGCTACAAGAAATAGATTCTTAAATCAAGTTAACCCTTATTTAGAATCAGTACAACAAAGACAAGGATTATTTGCTTATAGAGTTCAAATGGATTCTGCTAATAACACAGCTGAAGTAATTGATAGAAATCAGATGGTAGGACAGATATTTATCCAACCTACAAGAACAGCAGAATTTATAATTCTAGATTTCAATATAACTCCTACAGGAGTAGAGTTTTAAAAAACTAAATAGACAATATTTATAATAAACATAAAATAACATGGCAGTATTAGATCCAAACGAAATAATGTTCACCGCATTCGAACCTAAAGTACAAAATAGGTTTATTATGTACATTGACGGGTTACCAGCTTATTTAATAAAATCAGCTAGTGCACCAGGATTTGAAGCAGGTGAGATTATACTAGATCATATCAATGTTTACCGTAAAGTAAAAGGTAAAGTAAGATGGAATGATATGACAATTAGCTTATATGACCCAGTAACACCATCAGGTGCTCAAGCAGTAATGGAATGGGCACGTTTGGCTCACGAATCAGTAACTGGTAGAGATGGTTATTCTGATTTCTATAAAAAAGACTTAACATTAGACATCCTAGGACCTGTTGGCGATATCGTCGGAGAATGGGTAATTAAAGGAGCTTATGTTAAAACAGCAACATTTGGAGAATATGATTGGTCTAATGATGCCGCAATTGATTTAAGTTTAACTCTTGCAATGGATTATTGTATATTAAACTTCTAATAACTTTTTACCCCTCCTACCCTTGAATTAGGTGCTCCTTTTGAGCACCTTTTTCTCTTTTATATATTTATATCCACAAAATATAGTTATTAAATGGAAAAAGTTACAGAAAAACCAAAATTTAAATTCCCAACTGAAGTTGTTGAATTACCCTCTAGAGGATTAATATATCCTAAAGATAATCCTTTATCTAGCGGTAAAGTAGAAATGAAATATATGACTGCTAGGGAAGAAGATATTTTAACTAATCAAAATTATATTTCTAAAGGTATAGTTTTAGATAAATTAATTGAATCTTTAATAGTATCTAAGGTAAATATTAATGATATTGTAATAGGAGATAAAAATGCATTATTAATAGCATCACGTGTATTAGGATATGGTAAGGATTATACATTTAAAGCATATAGTCGAAAAACAAATGGTATAAAAGAATATACAATAGATTTAACTACTTTAAAAGATAAAACATTAAAGAAAAAAGATTTAAAAGAAATAGGTGTAAATCAATTTGATTTTACTTTACCCCATACCAAAACAGATATTACTTATAAAATATTAACTCATGGTGATGAAAAGGCAATAGATAAAGAAATTGAAGGTCAAAGTAAAATAAGACCAAATTCTTCACCTACTGAAGTATCTACTAGATTAAAATATATGATAACTTCTGTTAATGGTGATTCAGAAAGAAAAGCAATTAGAGAATTTGTTGATAACTATTTATTAGCTAAGGATTCAAAAGAATTACGTGATGAAATCCGTAAAATATCACCAGATATTAATTTGAAGTATCACGGGGAAGATGGCGAGGAGGACATCAATATCCCCATAAATCTTAACTTTTTTTGGCCTGACACCGGAATATAGACAAAGTCTATTTTCTCAAATACATGAAATAGTATTCCATGGTAATGGAGGTTATGATTGGCATACTTTATATAACATGCCTATTTGGTTAAGAAATTTTACTTTTAAAAAAATAGAAGAACATTTTACTAAACAACAAGAACAAGCTGATAAACAGTCAAATATTTTAAAAAATTCAAAAGAAATACAAAGACCCGATATAAAACCCAGTAATGTATACAATGCAACAGTGCCTACTAAAAAGTAGGCACTTTTCATATTTATATTAGATAATAATATATAATGGCTACTCCTGAAGAACTAGAAAGAGCAAAAGAAATACTTGAAATTGAACGTAATTTAGCTGGAATTAGATCAGAAACTCTAAATGATGTTAGAGATATATCTAATTTTCTTGCAGATAGTGCTACTTCATTAGAAATAGAAAAAGCACAACGAACTCAAATACGTTCTATTACTAGGGATATTAATAAAATAGCTCAAAATAGCTACACTATATCAATTAGTGAATTAGGTACTTCTAAAAATATTAATCAAGTTTTAAAAGATAGAGATACTTTAGAAAAAAGATTAGCATCTTTAGAACAACTAAAAAATGATTTACAAAAAAATGGAGGTGAAATTCAAGCAGATGTAGCTGAAAATATTGAACTTCAAGTTATAAATACCCAAAAACTTCTTAGTGAATTAGGAGATGTTGCAGAAGTATCAGCTGAAATTTCAAGTAAAACAAGGGCATTTGGAGTTTTAGAAGATGTAGCAAAATCAATTCCCGGATTAAGGCAATTTTCAGGTTCTTTTAAAGAAGCAGCGGATAGTGCACGTAGTGTAGCTGCGGCTGGTGGAACATCTGCATCAGCATTTGCTGCTGGAGCTAAATCTATTGCTAACTCTGCTAAAGCAGCATTACCTTTATTATTATTAACTGAAGTTATTGATGCATTTATAAGATTAGATGCAGGAGCAGGTAAAATAGCTAAACAATTAGGTATTTCTTACCAGGAATCCTTAAAATTACAAAGTTCACTTACTTCTATTGCTAATCAAAGTGGTAATATTTTTGTTAGTACAGAAAAAATTACAAAACAATTTTTAGCTATTAATGATGCTTTAGGTACTAGAGTACAATTAGAAGGACAATTATTAGCATTTCAAACCCAATTAGTTGAACAAGCTGGAATTCAACAAGAAGCTGCTACTCAAATAAGTTTATTACAATTAGCAACTAAACAAGATGCTGAAGATATAACTAAAACCTTTTTAGGAACCGCTAGTGCCTTAAATTTAACAGAAGGTATTTTATTATCTGAAAGAGGGATATTAGAATCTATATCAAATGTAAGTGATAATATATTAGCTTCATTTGCAGAAAATCCAAAAGCATTAGCAGCAGCAGCTTTTGAAGCTAAAAGATTAGGTATTGATTTAAATAGATTACAAGGAATAGCAAATTCACTTTTAGATGTTGAAACTTCAATTAAAAATGAATTTACAGCTGAAATATTATTAGGAAGACAATTAAATTTAATTCAAGCTAGAGAACTTGCATTAAGAAAAGATTATGCTGGTGTAGGAAGAGAAATAAGAAAACAAGGAATTGATCTTGCATATTATAGTAAAATAAATTTACTTCAACAAGAAGTCTTAGCTGCATCTTTAGGAATGTCTAATGATGAATTAGGTAAACAAGTATTATTAAATGAACAACTTTCAAACTTAGGTTTACAAGATGAAGAAGCTGCTAGAACAAGATTTGAAACTATAAGAAGAACAAAAGGTGAACAAGCCGCCATATTAGCACTTGGTAATGATGTTTTAGCAAATCAACTTGCTTCGGCATCTCAAGCAGATAGATTTGCAGCATCTGTAGATAAAATAAAAGAAATTTTTACTGGTCTAACTACAGCTTTAATGCCAATTCTTGATACTTTTGTAAGTATAGTTGAAGTTGTTGGAATTTTAATAAAACTTCTTGATCCTTTTATTCAAGGATTTAATGTTATTGCTAACCTTGCAAATGATTTATTAGGAGCTGGAGGAAATCTTGCAAAAGCTGTTGTTCAAACTAGATTTGGGAATATTGAGGGAGCACGAGAATCTTTAGGAAATATTAATTTTGATAGATCAGCTGCAGCTGCGGATCAAGGTTCTCAATCAATCGCAAATGTATTTGGGATGGATGGTGGTGATGAACAATTCTTCCAGAAATTAGCAGGTGCTGTTGAATCTGGTGCTTCAAAAGCAAATATTAACTTAGACGGAGGAAGAATATCAAAAAGATTAAATGCACCCTTATCAATAGATCTTAGAAGATATTCATATTAAAATATTTATAATAAATAAAATTAATTAATTATGGCAAATTCAATATTAGGACAACAATTAACATCCAATTTAAGCCCAGAAGGAACAGGTCAAAATGTAGAACCTACTATGGCAGAACAAGATTTATCTACATTACATGATGTAACATCAGCGAATAACAATCCCCCGCTTCCTTACAAAGGCCCTTATCCATTTAAATTCCAAAATCCATTAATAGATTCAGAATTAGATTTTGATGCAGCAGGTGAAATAAAATATGTAGATAATTTACCTAAGTAATGGCAATATCTCCCTCTGGATCATTAATAGATATCTATAATAACCCCCAGAGCTTTGAATTCCAATCGAAAAATTTAAAATACGATAAGGATATCAGAGGTGGTGGTTATTCTGGACAGCCCTTTATTAAAAGGATTGTTCCGGATGATATCGATAACTTAAATGCTATAACAACAGAAGCACTTAGTTTAGATTATCCAATTAGAGGTGGAACATATGAAGAAATAGCTGCAAGAGAAGATTTTGCAAGAATAGATCGTTTTTTATTATCATATCCTAGAGGTACTGCATTTTTAGATAAGCAAGCAGGTTTAATGCTTTCTAATCCAAGAATCCGAATGGCTAGATCAGGTGGGATTTTTGCAAATCAAGCTTATAGTGATGGTCGTAATTTAATGACCCAAGTAGCTGATGCAGGTACAGGAATAAGAAATCCAAATGCGGGAGAAGACGTATTTGTTTTAGAAAGATTTGAAAATAAATATGAATATGTAACTGCTATTACTCCTGCTAGTGAAAATAGATTAGTATTATTAAAAGATTTAAAATTAAGTCAACCTCCTCAATCAACTAATAGTTCAATTAATCAAATTGGAACTATAGCCCAAAACTTAGCAGATACTGTATCTAGCTTAGTTAATGATGCCCCATCTATTTCACCTACTGTATCATCAACTCAAATAAATGTAGCAAACCAATTAGGTATTAATACCGTTATTCCTGGAGAATTATTTAATTATCCAAATGGACCTGGCTCTTTATATGGTATTGTAAATAATACATCTATTTTAAAGGCAACTAATTCTAGAAATGCTTTTATTGATACTAGTAGAGCACAAAGGTGGATTGGTAATTTTACTGATTTAGATAATAGAACTGCTGTTACAAAAAATATATATGGTGAACAAGTTCAAGGAAGACCATTAGTAAGTTTAGCTTTATCTAAACATTTAGGTGTTAGTAAAAAATATAATTTAACAGCTGAATTAATAGGAATAAATGCTAATGATAATACAGAAACACTAACACAACAATCAGGAGATGGTTTTATTAGAGCAAACCCTAATACTAATGCTACTGATCCGGATAATAAAGAAATTTTTAAATACACTATGGGTTATAGTCAACTTATGGCTCAACCTAATAGAACAACTAATGGTTTAGTAGCACCTAAAGACTTTAGAACAGAAATTTTAGACCCAGAAAGTGTCCAATCTAGAGATTATGCAGATAAAAAAACCAATATAACAACTAGAGTAGGAATAGGAAATCCTGGTAGTAGACCAATAAATCTAAGAACAGATACTTCAACTTCATATGAAAGTGGTCAGGATAAAATTAACATGAAAGATGTTACTGGACCTGTTAGAGAAAGTTCCTTTCTTCAAGATGATACAAGAGATCTTATAAAATTTGGTTTTGAAACAATTCAAAATAATGATCCTAAACTAGTTATTGCTACTCATTTTAGAGCATTTATAACGGGATATAATGATTCACATGTAGCTGATTGGTCCAGTAAAAGATATTCGGGTAGGGGAGAAAATTTTTATACTTATCAAGGGATTGATAGAACTGTAAACTTTAATTTTAGAGTAGCAGCTCAATCAAAACAAGAAATGAGACCATTATATAGAAAATTAAATTATTTAGTTTCTACTTTGTACCCCGATTATAATAGTTCTGGAGCTATGAGAGGAAATATAACCAAATTAACATTAGGAGAATTATTTGTAAGACAACCGGGCATATTAACATCTTTGAATTTAGTGATTGATGATGAATATGCTTGGGAAATAGCTATGAATTCACCTGAGGGAGGAAATGATAGTGATATGTTAGAATTACCCCAAATTATAGATGTTGCTGTATCATTTAAACCAATACTAAATATATTACCACAAACTGGATTTGATATAGATAGTGCTAATAATAAACAAACTCCTATATTAATAGCATCACAAGGACAAAGGGCTTCAACATTTTTAGGCATTCCAACAACATAATAATATGGCAGGAAGATATCAAAATATAGGAATACAAAAATCAGATAGCGGTAAAACAATTTATCTCCCAACTAAATACCCCTCACTTGTTCCTTCAAATAATGATTATTATATTATAGCAAGAGAAGAAGATAGATTTGATCTAATAGCATCAGATTTTTATGGTCAACCAACTTATTGGTGGGTTGTAGTTATGGCTAATGATTTACCTGGAGATTCAATGTATGCTCCACCTGGATTTCAATTAAGAATCCCTGCAAATCTAAATAATGCCTTATCTGAGTTTAATACTATAAACACTCAACCTTAAAAAATGTTATGATTTATTTTAATGGACAAGAAGAAACAACAAAAAAAGAAGTAAACCCAAAATATTCAAGTATAGTTGGAACTGGGTTTCCTACATATATCCAAGATCAATTAACCCTTAGATCAAATACTGGGAATAAACAGTTTAGAGACAACAAGGCAATTCAGTATCTTACAAATAAAAATGGATGGTTTAGATTAAGTTCTGCGGCTATTATTAATGATCAAGAAATTCCTCTAGGAGGATTAGAATCAAAAATTAGAAATCAAGAAACTTTTTCAACATCTTTAGCCCAAGATTTTGTTTTACAAGGAGGGTCTATAATAATAAATGGTCCTAATAAAAATCAAACAACCTTAAGGAAAGGATTTACAGGAACTTATCAAGAAGGAGATACTGATAATTTAGGTTTACAACCTATGCCCGGAATTGCTGGTATTACTATTGGAACAGGAGGTAAATGGCAAACTTTTCAAGAAGCTGAAATTGATATAATTGTTTATAATTTAGATCAACTTGATATAATTCAAAAACTTTATATGAGTTTAGGAGTTAGTGTTTTATTAGAATGGGGGCATGTTCCTTATTTAAATAATGATGATGTATTATTTAATGATTTTGAAACTATTGATTGGTTTAACTTATATGATAGAAATTTAATTACTCAAGAAATAAATAAAAAAAGAAGAGATACTTGTGGAAATTACGATGCTATATTAGGTGTGGTTCATAATTTTAATATTCAAGGTGATAAGGACGGAGCTTATCTATGTAAAGTTAATATATTAGGCCCTGGTTCAGCAATTGAAGCCATTAAAGTTGGGGGGAGTACTGGTATTGATTTTTCAAATCCCAATAACCCCGATAATTCATCTAAATTTTCTTCAACTTTAGATAATGCTTTGTATTCTATGGATGAAGTATTAAAAACATCTCAACTTTATAAACAATCCGAAACAAAAGATGGTAAAAAATTAAATTTTGAAAAAATTAAAAATACTAACTGGTTTACAGATTGGTCAAAAGATAGTACTACAACCTCCGCAGGTACTGGAGCCCCAGGTTATACCAATCCAGGAAAAAATGTAGGATCTTGGGGAAATGTATTAAATAGAATTTATAGTAATGCATCATATACCCCATTTCAATTTATTGAATCAGAAAATATAGTTAAATATAATAATGAACAAGCATCTTTTGGTAATGCTGCCCAAATTATTACAGGAAGACATTTAGAAAAAAATACTTCACCTACTACTGATAATTTAAAAACAATCCCATATGATTTTTATGCTGGATATGTTGGATCATTTAAAAATGATAAAAAATGGTTTTGGCAAAATAAATCTCAGGAAATAACTTATATAACTTTTGGCCATTTGCTAGCTTTAGTTAATAGTTTAGGAGTTTTTACTTTTGAAGATAAATCTAAAAATGAACCTATAATTTATATTGATTATCACCCTGATAATACTATTATTAACAGAGGACCTGTAACTGCCACTGTTAATCCATTTAAAGTTATGGTTCCTTTTATAGCGAATGAACCTTATCAAAAAATTTTTAATCCTCTTGATATAACTGAAAATACAGTATATAAGTGGCAAAAAGATAAAACACCACTTACTTCTATTAATTTAACTACTAATAATACTGTTAATAGAATTAATGAAGTATACCCAGAATCAAAGTTTGCAATTAATAATAAAGCAAATTCTGGAGGAAAATTAATGAATGTTTTAGTTAGTATAGATTTTGCTAGATCATGTATAAGAACTACAAATCCAGATAGTAAAGTTTCCGTAATTGAGTTCATTAAAAAAATATTAGATGGAATGAATCAATCTTTAGGATTAGTAAATAATTTAAGACCCTATGTTGATGAATGTGGTTATATTATAAGAATAATAGAAGAAAAATTACTAAATCCCGAAAAATTTTCATCTGATAATAGTAAAATTTTAGAATTAAAAACTTTTGGATTTGATTCTATAGTATATGATTCATCAATTACTACACAAATTGGACCAGAGATCCAAAGTCAAGTTATTATAGCAACCCAAGCATTATCGGATTCTTCAATAAAAGATTTCCCCGATGATCTTTTAAACTTTCAAAATTTAAATTTAGGAGTTATAGATAGATTAATGCCTATAAAAAATTCAGGAAGTAAGGTTACTAATAGTCCCCCAAATGCCGCTCCATCAAGAGCATCTATAATAGCAGGAGTAACTACACAATCAAATAAAGGTACAGATAATCCTGAATTGTTAAAAACATATGCTTTTTTATATAAGCATATTTGGAATGTATATGCCGCCGGAGCTGTAGAAGAAATATTATTAAATCAAACCTGTATAGATATGGAAATTCCTTATTCCGATTTATTAGGTAGGCAATCTAAAAGCATTTCATCAATTCAACCAAAAAACCATAATAATGCTTCAACATTAGTTCCTATTGAATATCAAATAACATTAGATGGTATTTCTGGTATTGTACCTTATAGTATATTTCGTATACCTAATGATAGATTGCCAAAGGCATATCGTGATAGAGTAGCTTTTTCTGTATTTTCAATTAATCATACTTTTGAAGAAAATAGTTGGAGAACTACTTTAAGAGGTCAAATGGTATTTTTAGATGACATTCAACAAATAGATACAGATACTACAATTTCAGGAACAGGAACACCTCCTAATAATGAGCAAAAAAATCCCATAAAAGATAAAAATTATCCAAATACAACTCAAACATCATATACAACAACTCCAACATTAACAGATAGTCCAAGAGGTCAAGTAACAACAGTAAATAATATTACTCCTAGTGGAATTGTTCCTATTACTCCTTTTGGAAGTCCTACTGAAACACCAACCCAAACAGTTGGGACTGTTACTACAGGCCCTGATGGATTACAATCAGTATCATTTAACCCAGTTCCCATAGATCAAGATATTAATGCTGCATTTGATTTTATATCATATCAAGAAACACCGGGAGGAGTACCTGAACTTAAAGCTTATGAAGATAAGGATTATACAGTTTCAACTGGATTTACACTTAGAATAGGATTTGGTAGCGATACAATTACTAATACAGATGGTACTGTTACTGGTGTTATTAGATCTAGTAGAATTACAAAAGAACAGGCTATACTTGATTTACAAAGAAGAATTAAAAATGAATTTAAACCAAAAGTAGTTAGAAGACTAACTGAAAGAGGTGTTAATTATGATAGTTTACCTTTAAAAGTAAAAGTAGTATTTATAGATCTCGCTTATAATTATGGTACTTTATTTTATGACTTTATAACTGCTTATAAATCTGGAGGAGTACAAGGAATAATTGGTGAATTAAATAGAAGAATAGCAAGAGGACCAGGTCAAGTACCAACTAGAAGACAAGCAGAAATTAATTATTTAAGAGGATAATATGACTTATATACCTAAATCTTTAGTTAATAATAATTTGTATACAGCTGGTGGTGAGTTTACTGATCCAAACACAGGTCTTCCTTATAAAGGATATTATCATGAAACTTTTGATGGTACTGTATCATCGGGAAAAACCCCTAATAGTCCAAATTCTATACCTTTAGTTAAAAATTATAGTCTTCAAGAAGTAAATAATTATATAATACCCACTCAAGAAAATATTAATTATCAAACATTACAACCAGTTAATCAAGAACTATATCAATCATCTGGTGATCCCTTAGCTATATCTCCAACACTTACAGGTAAAGATTACCAAAGGGGCCAAATTATTAGATATTTTGCTAAAAAAAGAAATATAAATCCACCCAGTATTATAGAAATAACTAAAGATGCTTTTACTGATTTAAATGCTAATAAAGGAAGATATAATTATGCCTTATGGACAGTAACTAGTGTATTTTGGAAAATTTCAGGTCCATTAAGAGATTCATTAAATGCTAATGGAGTAAAAACATCAGGTATTGTTGATACTAATAAAAGATTAGTAGAAACTGCAGAAAAAAATTTTAAAGGTATTAAACAATATTTATCTGATTTAATTCAATTTGCAGCTAAATCTGATTTAACATTAATAGATGGGTTATATACTGGAGGAGAGGAATTAACAGTAAAATTAGATAATAGCAACTATAGTGGTTATTATCATATAATGGCTGATCAAAAAATAATGGATGGGGCAACACATAGACAATCTACAGGTAAAGTACTCTTAGCTGGTGATGCTTTAATATCTAGCCAATTAGGAGGTTTAATTCAAAAAGCACTAGGAGAAATAGGTGCTAGAACTGATGTGGCTCCTACAAATAATAGTCGTACATTACAAACACAACTAGAAAATAATATTTCTGGTACACCTGTAGTGAGACAACCCTCAGGAGGTGGTGGTGGTGGTTATTAAATAAGTTATGAATAAAAGGTTATGTATTATATTGTTGAAACAGAACAACAGCTAAAAAGGCTACATTGTTCTGATAATGAATGTTACATTAGGATAATTCCCATGAATGATGAATATCATTCTATCCTAACTTCCCCTTGTTTAGTTTATTTTAAAACACTAAACGGTAAGGGATATATGTTTCCTATTAATCATAGTGAAGCTTTTAAGTTATCTTTTGAAGAAATAATGCAGTGGATAGATTCTAAGTTTGAGAAAATTTATACTCTAAACAAGAAAGAAGTTTTGTATTATTTTAATAATGATAAATTAATTGATATAACTGATGGAAACCTTTCTTTGGTACATAGGAGTAAGTTTGCTGATAGGATGTATAATAAATTCCCTGATTTGGACTATGTTAACTCTCTTATTCCCATATCAAAGCATTATGAAACAGAAGAAAAGAATTTTGAAGAAATTCAACAATTTTTTAATAGAGATTCAAATGTTTTTTATAATGATACTTTCCCGAAAGTCTTCAAAGCAATCGAAGAACAAGGAATAAGGATACATCCCGATTATTTCCATAAACATTTTAAATATAATGAAAAATCATGGTTTTTACACGGTGAAACCGTGTATACTAAGTATAACCTATATAACCTCACCACTCGCCCAACAAATTCATTTAACGGCGTTAACTTTGCTGCTTTAAATAAAAATGATGGTTCAAGAATTGCATTTATTCCCAAAAATGATTTATTTTTTGAATTTGATTATGATTCGTATCATGTAAGAATTTTGGCTAAATTAATAAATTACCCATTAGATAAAGAATCTGTACATACTCAATTAGGAAAAATGTATTTTAACAAAGAAACATTAACTGATGAAGAATATAAACGCTCTAAAGAATTAACATTTAAACAATTATATGGAGGTGTGTTTGATCAGTATAAAGATATTCCATTTTTTAAATTAATGAATGAATATGTAAGTAAATTATGGGAAAAATTTACTACAGAAAATAAACTTGAGTTAATAGGAGGCAAGGTATTAACTAAAGAACAAATACAAAATCCAACACCTAATAAAATACTTAATTATATAATCCAATCAGCGGAAACATATAATAATGTAGTATCAGTTAAAAAAGTGATAGAATATTTGGAGAACCGACAAAGTAAAGTTATATTATATACATATGATTCGTTCCTTATAGATTATTCTATTAATGATGGTAAAGAAACCTTGCAAAAAATTAAACAATTATTGGAATCCGAGGGCTATGTTATAAAAGCTAGTTATGGCCCTAATTACAATTCCTTAAAAAACATTTAATATTTATGGTAGATATAGAAATTAATTTAGACGATTTGGCAAATAAACTCTTTTGCACTTTTACTACGAAGGAAGAATTGGATTCCACACTAGATACGATCAAAGACCAATATCAAATACTATTTAATAAGATATTTGTCCTCTTTGTTGAATCTACTAATGAATACGTTTGTACTTATAATGTTGATTCCTTCAATATGTCTAATACTATATTAGATAATACAATCTTATTACATAGAAAAAAAGATTCAAATACGTTATATACAATAAACGCTCTTAATGATTTAATTAAGTCTTTAAATGGGGGTGTTGTAGATACTAGCTTTAAAGTAGATTGGCAAGATTACAAAAATTGTATTTTGTTAACTACTGGAGGAGAATTAAAAAAGCTAGATACAAAAGTGCATGATATTCTCACTTTTTAGCCAAAGAAATTTGGTTACCAATTATAGTTTTATTATATTATTAACAGTTACATTAAAAACAATAAATAGTTATGGATTTAAATTTAATCTCAAGCAAGTTAGAAAAACTTCAAGCCCCGCAAGGGCAACAATCCCAACAAAAATTTGATAGAAGTCAATATTTTTGGAAGGCACCTCTAGGTAAAGCACAAATAAGATTTGTACCTTATGTAGAAAACAAAGACAACCCATTCCAGGAAGTATTTTTCCATTATGGAATTGGAAACAGAACAATGATCTCACCTATTAACTTTGGTGATAAAGATCCAATTGTAGAATTTTCAAAAGAATTACGTAAAACCTCTGAACCTGAAAATTGGAGACTAGCTAAAAAGTTAGAACCAAAAATGAGGGTATTTGCACCAGTCATAATTCGTGGTGAAGAAAATAGAGGAGTACGTTTTTGGGAATTTGGAAAGCAAGTATACCAAGAATTATTAAGTTATGCTGCAGACGAAGATTACGGTGATTTTACTGATGTAATGTCTGGTTTAGATATGACAGTAGAAGTAGTCCAAGGTAATCCTTATCCACAAACCTCAATTCGTGTTAAACCTAAACAAACACCATTATCAGATGATAATGCTTCTGTTGAAAAATGGCTTAAAGAACAACCTGAGTTATTCAAATATTATAAGAAATTTACTTATGATGAAATGAAATCAGCTCTTCAAGATTGGTTAAACCCAGAAGATAGTGTTGAAAACCCAAGTGTTCCAAGTATTACTCCTAAAAAAGAGGAAGGTTACACACTGAATGTTAAACAAAAAGAATCGTTCAACGAGGACGAATTCGACGATTTATTTAAAGATTAATAAATATGGGTAGAAAAAAAACAAGCCTTGGAGGCGATATCTCTAAGTCTGTTAAGGGAACATTCTCCCTTGATAAGTTTAAAGCCGCTAAAGGTTTAGGATCAACTAATAATTCATTCAAAGAACAAGAATGGATCCCACTATCACCAGCATGGCAAGATATGGTTTCATTACCTGGAATTCCTCATGGTCATATTACTTTATTACGTGGTCATTCTGATACAGGTAAAACTACAGCATTATTAGAAGTAGCAGTTAATGCTCAAAAAATGGGTATTTTACCTGTTTTTATTGTTACTGAGATGAAATGGTCTTGGGAACATGCTCAAATGATGGGATTACAAGTAGATGTAGAAAAAGATGATGAAGGTAAAATTACTGGTATTGATGGTAATTTTATATTTGCAGATAGAGGGCAATTACCTACTGTAGAAGCTGTCGCGGGATTCATGGCAGATCTAATGAATGAACAAAAGAAAGGTAATTTACCAATGGATATGGTGTTTTTATGGGATTCAATTGGATCTGTACCGTGTCAAATGTCAGTGGAAAAAGCTAAAAATAATAATGAATGGAATGCAGGCGCAATGTCTACTCAATTTGGTAATTTTATTAATCAAGAAATATTATTATCTAGAAAAGATGCATATCCTTATACTAATTCATTAGTAGCTGTAAATAAAATTTGGGTTGAAAAACCAATAGGACCTATGTCACCCCCTATTATGAAAAATAAAGGCGGTAATACTATGTTCTTTGATTCAACTTTAATTGTAACATTTGGTAATATCTCAAATTCAGGTTCATTAAAAATAAATGCTGTTAAAGACGGTAAAAAAGTAGAATGGGCTAAAAAAGTTAAAGTTGCTATTGAAAAAAACCATATTAATGGTATTACAACAACAGGTAAAATTTTAGCTACTCCGCATGGGTTTATTTCTGAAAAGAAAAGTGATATTGAAAAATATAAAAGAGCACATCAAGAAGAATGGGGTAAGATCTTAGGTGACGGTCCATTTGAAGTAATTACAGAAGGATCTGAAGCCGAAGATTTTGCTAACCCTACTCCTACTGATGAATAAAAATTACCAAAATATACTCGATAACTTGCACGAGGGATCAGATATGGAGCCCCTACAATTAAACAGTAGGGTGCTCCTGATCGATTCAATGAATACTTTTTTAAGATCATTTGCTATTATTCCAGCAATTAATCCACAAGGTAATCATATTGGAGGTTTAGTTGGATTTATGAAATCTTTAGGTTATGCTATAAAGTTAATTCAACCAACTAGAGTAATTTTAGTATTTGATGGTCAGGGTAATATTACAAATAGAAGAAATACTTATTCAGAATATAAAGCTAATCGCCAAATAAAAAGAATAACTAATTTTAATGTATTTTCAACATTAGAAGAAGAATCAGATTCTGTTTCATCTCAAATGATGAGATTATTAGATTATTTAAAAACATTACCGGTAAACATTTCTATTATAGATAAAATAGAAGCTGATGATACTATTGCTTATCTATCTCAAAAATTAAAAGATGATGTTATAATTTATTCTGCTGATCAAGATTTCTT
>CAACVC010000026.1_pt1 | contig 31191 bp, 30 predicted proteins | sample 2381761 | NCBI WGS metagenome assembly CAACVC01 (sample SAMEA5211966, study PRJEB30684) | marine metagenome | biome: Marine; feature: Epipelagic; material: Water | collected 2015-10-15 | depth 45 m
ATGCTCGGGTGGTGGAATTGGTAGACACGACAGACTTAAAATCTGTTTCGCCGAACGGTGAGTGCGGGTTCGAGCCCCGCCCCGAGTACAAATCCCCCAAAACGTTATTTTTTTATTAATATGGACCAGTAGCTCAGCTGGATAGAGCATTAGCCTTCTAAGCTAACGGTCACAGGTTCGAATCCTGTCTGGTTCACTATATAGGCAAGTATCTCCTCAAGCTTATACCTTGTAGAAAGAGTAACTGGTTACATGAGGGTTCAAGTCCCTTCTTGCCTACCATATGTATTAGTGACAAAGCGTTGTCATTTCCCTTAACCTTTTTAAATTACTAATACATGAAAAATTTATTTTTTACATTGGCATTTTTACTGCCTACTTTTCTTTCCTCCTCCCAAATTCCTACTTGCGATATTGAATTGCTAGATTTAAACTGGGATGATAAAGAAATTACTTTAACACTAAATGATAACTACTGTGAGAGCACTCCATTTTGGGTCCCCACTAATGATTCAGTTTATGCAATACAAATGTTTTTTGCATTTGATGGTTGGCAATGTTCAATTTCCTCTGGTAATTCTAATTTCACTCCTAATCTAGGGTTGAATGATACTATTACTTATTCATTTGAAGAATGGACTGATCCATTTAACTGTTTTGAAGGTGCATTTGAGCATTATATAGAAACATGCGAAGGACAATTAACTATCGCGGGAGCAAATAATACAGCTGGTATAGACGCAAATATAGGTAATAATTACATAGCTTATAACCCAATATGGGAAAATTGCTATAATACGCTTAATATCAATGAATATACGCAAGATATTATATACCATGTATATGATTTATATGGCAATTTATTAAATACCTGTAGTAAAATTCCTTGGGCTGAAATGAAAGGGTTTTATATAATAGAAAAAAATAATGAATATACAAAACATTTTGTTAGATAATTTGGATTACTAGTATTTATAACATATATTAATATTTTACAATTAATAAAAGATGACATCCAACCAAGAGGATACATTAGTTGATATTCATACCGAGATTACTCAAAGTAATCTTTGGGAGGAATTTAATGCTCAATTAAAAAAAATGAATACTCAACCAAAACATAGATTTAAAGATGTATGCGAAAAATGGGAATATGCTCTTTATAGAATAAAAGGTGGAGAATCTAAAAATAAATACTAAAATGTCAACATTAGATAATATATTTGGTTTATTTTCACACGATAATGAAGATTTATCAACGGGAAAGACCACATATATAGATCTAAAAAATTCTCCAATGTATTATATTGGTATGTACAAAAAATTAATTTTGAATCATATTAATTTTAATAAAAAAGTTTTAAGTTTCTTTAAAAAAGCAAATGATGAATTTAATATTCAAGATATAAAAGAAGCTGGTGAGTTTGTTACTTATAAAAGAGCATGGTCTTATATAAAGGATATTAATTTAGAGGATGAAGAACACATAAACGCTATTAAATATTATTCTGATGAGTATTTATCTACTGCACTAGAATTGGGTATTAATTTTTTCCAACAAGAAGAAGAATATGAAAGATGTGCATTTCTATTAAAAATCAAAAATAAGTGTGAAGAATTTTAATCTAAGCTTGGAGTCCCTTTTTTTTAGTTGTATATTTGGGGTACCGGGTACGAGAAGAGAGAGAAGATTAGAGAATAAGAGAAAATAGGTACAAGGGTACAGGGTGTACCCAATTAACATAAACAATAAAAACATGGCACTAAGAAATCCAGAAACTATAGTTAGACTAACCAACAAAATCCAGGGAAGTCTTACTAATCTAAAATTAATGGTTAAATCACAACAACCAGTAAATGATTTTATAAAGAAAATAGAGGAAGCAGAAAATACTCTTAGAGATTTAGAATCACAGTTAGAAAGAGAACACGCAGCATTAAGAAACGGATAAATAAAAATAAAAGTTATGAAGCTATCAGCTCAAGAAATTCAAAATAATTGGTTACAATTAATGACCACAATTGATGAATATATTTCATCTCCCAGAAAAGAAAAATTAATTGAGTTCTATAATAAATATGAAGATAGGCTAATGATGATGCCTGCTTCACATAAAAAAGAATATCATAATGCATTTCCAGGAGGGTATATTGATCATGTAAATAGAGTTATTAATTGTGCTTTACTACAGTCAGGTTTATGGGAACAAATGGGTGCCGATATGTCTACTTTTACTAAAGAAGAATTAATCTTTTCAGCTATTAATCATGATTTAGGTAAAATGGGAGATGATACTCATGAATCTTATTTACCTCAAACTGATAAGTGGAGAAAAGAAAAATTAGGAGAAGATTATATGCATAATAAAGAAATTCCATTTTCATCTGTTCCAGATCGAGGTTTATTTTTACTTCAACAACATGATATTAAGTATACTTTTAATGAGATGATTGCAATCCAAACTCATGATGGTTTGTATGACCCAGCAAATGATAAGTATTTAAAATCATATATGCCCGAAACAAAACCTAGAACTTCATTACCTTTTATTTTACATCAAGCAGATATGATGGCTGCTAGAATTGAATTTGAAAAAGAATGGTTACCTAAATTTAAAAATTCTTTGGATACCAAGAAAGAAAATTATACATTATCGAATAAATCAACTAAGTCAAAAGCTTTAGGAACTATAAAAAGTGAAGGACTTAAAAATATGTTAGATAATTTATGATAACAACTATAATAATACTATCAATAATAGTCGTAGCCCTAGGTTTTACGACTATTAATCTATTACGTAAAAATGAAAAGCAAGAAGATATCTTATTAGGATATTTAAAATACTTAGATAATATCTCTAGAGTAATAGAAGTAACAGATGAAAAGTTAAAAAAAATAGATGCTAAAGGCTCATTTGAAGGTGATGACGAAATAGGTTTTTTCTTTAAAAACGTAAAAGAGATTCAAAATATTCTTAATGACTTTAATATTAAGAAAATTTAAGAATAATGGATCATATAATTGAGAAAAATAAAAGAGAAAGAAAAGGTAGAGTATACTTTACAAAAGAAACAGAAGCAGCTATTGTAAAATACAACAATTCTACAGATAAAGAAGAAAGAAGTAATCTTTATCAAGATCATATCCATTGGCCCTTTTATAAATTAACTCAAAATATAATTCATACTTTTAAATTTTATTATACTGAAGTTGAAAATTTAGAAGATTTACAACATGAACTTATGGTATTTTTATTGTCAAAAATTCATTTGTTTAATCCTGATAATGGTGCTAAAGCATATTCATATTTTGGAACTATTGTTAAACGTTGGTTAATAGTATATAATACTAAAAATTATGGTAAAAAAATCCAAAACATACAAATAAGTGATTTAAATAATTACTCAAATTTAGATCAACTTAACCCAGGTTTCATTTCATCTCAAAAGATGGATGAAGGTCTTAATAAAGTAACAGAAAAAGAATTTGAAGGGGATGATTTAGCTTTAAAAGGATATAAATATGAAGACAAATTATCAATTTTTATAGATCAGTTTGTAGATGAATGTACTGATAGAATCTATACAATATTCCCTAAGGGAAATGATGCTCAAATAGCCGATGCAATATTAGAATTATTTAGAAAAAGAGATAATATAGATGTGTTTAATAAAAAGGCTTTATACATTTATATAAGAGAAATGGTAGATGTAAAAACCCCTAAAATTACCAAAATAGCTAATGTTTTATATAAAATATTTAAAGAAAAATATATGTTTTATTTAGAACATGGTTATTATCCTACCTCAAAAAATTAATTTAAATATATTTATAACCAAAAATTATGAGCCAATTAGATTCAATAATATTTGGGGATAAAAAATTCTCTGATATACTTCAAGAGATTTATACTAATCAAAGAAAAAAATCAACTCAAGTTAATGCCTTAATTTCTGAATTAAAACCACTTATACAAGAAATAGGAGATGCTACTCTTATAGTTCCTTTAATAAAGGAATATATGGAAATAGGAGTAAAAAATGATGATGCCTTAATTAAAATGGCGACTATAATTCAAAGAGCAGTCCAAAATGAAAGTGAAGATGGAGGTTTAGGAATAACAGATGAAGAAAAAGAAGCACTTATAGCAGAAATGGAAAAATTAAATCCTAAAAAGGATAAAAAAGATTAAACATGGCTGTTAGAAATGTCACAGGATTAAACTCAATCCACCCTCAACAAATACCAACTGGGGGTGAAGCTAATATTTTCCCTGGAAGGGTTAGATATGCTATGCTTGATGATCAAACTCAAGCTGAAGCATTCAAAAAATTCGGTGAGTGGAGTTCTATTGGAAGTATATTTTTTGATAAAATAAACCAACCAAATCCTGATCCTCAATTTACTACGGATAATTATGCTCAAGCTTTATTTCCTAATCAATCTGTAATACCATTAGAAAATGAAATAGTTTATATAATGGCATTACCTAATAGTGATGTACAATCTAATGTAAATGATGTATCATATTATTATTTTCAACCTATTAACATTTGGAATAGTGTTCATCATAATGCTATCCCAGATCCTATTAATGGTCAAGTTTTACCCCCTTCTCAACAACAAGATTATGAAGAAACTTCAACTGGAGCTGTTAGAAGAGTAACAGATGGGGGTACGGATATAGATTTAGGAGATACTTTTGTTGAAAGATTAAGCATTAGAAATTTATTACCTTATGAAGGTGATAATATTCTTCAAGGGAGATGGGGTAATACTATTAGATTTGGATCCACAGTTTTAGAAGCAAATATTCCTAATCCTTGGTCTGAGTCTGGTGAAGATGGGGATCCTATTACTATTATTAAAAATGGACAACATGAAGAAGACACTGACCCATGGATACCTCAAATCGAAGATATAAACACAGATAAATCTAGTATTTATTTAACATCTACTCAATTAATACCAATTGATGTAGCTAGTAAAGATTATAGTTCTTACTTTAATGCTCCCCAAAGTCCAGATTCTTATCAAGAAGAACAAATAATTTTAAACTCAGGGAGGTTATTATTTAATTCTAAAAATGATTCTATTTTATTAAGTGCTTTTGATACAATTAATTTAAACTCAATTAATAGTGTTAATATTGATACTCCATCAACAGTAGTAAAATCAGATAAAATTTTATTAGGTGATAAAAATGCAAGAGAATCAGTTATACTAGGTGATAAATTCCTAACAGATTTTCAAAATTTAATGACCCAAATAATGAGTTTATCTGCAGCATTACAAACTCCTATAGGAACTCCTATTCCATTTGTTCCAAATGTAGCAATTCCTGTACCTGCTGTTCAAGTACAAAATGCAGCCCAGAAAATGTTAAATAAAATTCAACAATATAAATCTCAAGTGAGTAAAAGTAAATAATGGGGTTAGAAACAGTAGTAATAAAACAAGTAGTTAATGTAGCTAAAAACACAGCTAAGATACAAGATGCTATATCTGTAATACAGGAAAAAGTAGTTAATGATGGTCTTAAAGTTGTAGAAGCTTCACAAATAAATACTAATATGTTAACTTTTGATATTGTTGCTTTAGCAAAAGGAGAAATTGAAGATACTGATAGTATCCTAACTCCCGAAAGTTTATGTAGTGCTCCCCCTTTAACTCAAGTTCAAAAAGACGCTGGGCAAATAGCTGTTGATGATTTAAGATCTCAATTATCTGTAACTATAAATAATATTGACGCCTTAAAGCAAGGATTAATAACAGTTCAACAACCCTTACAAACATTAGAAATAACAGCCCAAAATTTAGATAATATTATAACAACCGTTAAAGCAGCAGTTAAAGTTATTAAATTAATTCCTTTACCAACATCTGTACCCCCAGGCGTAGGTATTCCTGTAAATGTTTTAACAATCCTATCTGATTCCCTAGACACTCTAGATAAATTAATTGGAGCAGCTAAAGGGGTTACTAAGGCAGTTCCTCCATTAGTTAATAGTGTGATTAATATGATTGCTCAAACTATATCACTAGTAAATGAATTAATTGAAAAAATAGGACCAGTATTAACTTTATTATCATTTGTTCAAGCTAAAATTGATTTAGGGGATAATTGTCCTTTAGTAGATCAAAGTGATATTAATACAGTAAAAACAAACGTCTCATCAGCTTTACAGGATGAAATTAATTCCTTAGGGGACTCTTCCATCCCAGCAATTAATACCTTTAATGAAGACCAGTTAATAAATCAACTCCAACCTAACTCAGATAATCCTTTAATATATAAGGGTTTTACACTTACAATAGAATATAATCCTAATAATAACTTTGATTTTCCTCAAAGAAGAGTTAAAGGATTAAGATATTTTTCAACAGGAGAAAATGCAACTTCTTTATTTTACCTATCAGGAATAAATAATGTTCAAACTGGACCCCTTAGTGGACCTATAACATTATACAATGATCCAACTGATCAAGGGAAATATTCTTTTAGTTCATCAGCTCAAATACTAGTAGAGGAAATTAAATATAAAATTGATCAATATTTAGGTGGACTAAGAGAAATAGCTAATAAATTTAATATTCAAAACCAAGTAGCTAATGATAGACAAATTGGTATGTTATCAAGGGATCAAATTGATAATTTTAACCAAACAAACCCTTTACCTGATTATTTATTAAATGGTCAAAATATAGTAAGATTAAATATAGGTACTTTAGGAGGACCAGAAACAGTATCAGGATCAATACAAATAAACAAACCAGGTACTAAACTTGAAATGAGTTCGTTTGGGGGTACTATGACTAGTAATTATTTAGATACTTTACTAACAATTACTCCTCCAGTAGGGGTAGGATTACCAAACCAAGCAGCACAAATATCTAAGAATACAACAGTTTTTGCTTACAACACAGCAAAAGAAGAATATATTTTCCCAGCAACTGGATCCTGGGGGTATCTAATGAAAATAACAGCAGGTGAAGGAGGTAGCGCCCAAACTAATTTTGACTTAATATCTCCATAGTAAAAGTTTAATAATTTAATATTTATAAATAAAATGAAGACGTCAGCATTAAAAACAATAATAAAAGAAGCAGTTAAAGAAGCAATTCAAGAAGAACTGAAAGATATTTTATTAGAGGCAGTAAAAACTCCTAAAGTTGCAACTGTAACACCTTCACCAGTTGTAGAACAAAAAGCACCACAGCAACCTGTAATGGATGTTAAACAAAGAGCAGCAGCATATCAAAATATATTAGGTGACACTGCAGCTTCTTTTAACAGTAGTAATGCCCAATCATTTGTACCACAATCAGGTATGGATGTAGCAAATGGTACTTTACCTCCTGGAGAGGTAGATATGTCTCAAATAATGGGATTAATGAATAGTAAATAATGGCAAGAATAATACAAAGTAAATATCCAATAGATCTTCAACCTAGTAGAGCGGTTGGGTTTGGTTTTCCCTTAAATGGGGATGCTGTCTTTGTACCTACTTTTTTTACAAGGGATCAAATTAAAGCAAATTTAGTTAATTATTTATTAACTAATAAAGGAGAAAGAGTATTTAAACCAAATTTTGGTGCCGATTTAAGAAATTTATTATTTGAAAATATATTAGATTCTACTACAGATGATTTAAAATCACAAATACAAAATGATATTTCAGTGTTTTTTCCAAGTGTAGTAGTAAAAGAAATAAAATTTAATAACCAACAAGATGAAAATACTATAAATTTTAACTTAAATTATCAAATTGTTAATTTTGGGATTGATGATAGTATTGATATATTATTACAATAATGGCTAAATTAGAAAGAGACATAAGATATATTGATAGGGATTTTAATACACTTAGAAATTCCTTAATACAATATTCAAAAACGTATTTTCCAAATACGTACAATGACTTTTCAGAGACATCTACTGGAATGTTGTTTATGGAGATGGCTGCTTATGTTGGTGATGTTTTATCATTTTACTTAGACAACCAGATTCAAGAAACATTTATCCAAAAAGCAAGACAAACAACTAACCTTTATGCTTTAGCTTATTCTTTAGGATATGTACCTAAAGTTACAACTGTAGCCTCTGTTGACCTTGATTTCTTCCAACAGGTTCCTGCAAAATTAGATGGAGGACAGTATGTCCCTGATTATGATTATTCATTAATTATCCCAGAAAATACTCAAGTAACCTCAAATTTAGATTCAACACAAAAATTTATAATAGAAGATGCTATAGACTTTTCAGCATCTAGTTCTTTAGACCCTACAACAGTGTCTGTATACCAAATATCAGGTGTGAATCCAACATTTTATCTCTTAAAAAAGACAAGAAAAGCAATATCAGCTACGATTAATACCCAACAATTTGCTTTTACAGCAGCTAAAAAATTTGATACAAGAACTATTAATGATACTAATATTATAGGCGTATTAGATGTAATTGATACTAATGGCCATACTTGGTATGAAGTGCCTAATTTAGCACAAGAAAACGTATTTAATTCAATTAGAAACACAAATGTAAATGATCCTAATTACTCTATAGACCCTGAAGTTCCTTATTTATTAGAATTAAAAACAGTACAAAGAAGATTTGCAACCCGTTTTTTAAATTCAGGTTCATTACAATTACAATTTGGGGCTGGTAGTACCAAATCAACAACAGAAGAAATAATTCCAAACCCCGATAATGTAGGATTAGGATTACCCTTTGAAAAAACAAAACTAACAACTGCTTTTTCCCCTGTAAATTTTGTATTTACTAATACTTACGGTATTGCTCCTTACAATACTACTTTAAATGTAAGGTATCTAACAGGTGGGGGAGCTAATGCAAATGTAGAAGCAGGAACTTTAACAGGCATTGATGATACTAATATTGTATTCATCAACCCAGATTTATCAAATACAACACTAGCTAATACAGTATTCAACTCAGTATCTAGTAATAATATATTAGCAGCAGATGGGGGTATGGATGGAGATACTGTTGAAGAAATAAGACAAAATGCTTTAGGAAATTTCCAAAATCAATTAAGAACAGTAACAACTCAAGATTATTTAGTTAGAGCATTATCAATGCCCTCTAATTTAGGAGTAATTGCTAAAGCACATGCTCAACCTTGTAAAATAGGTGATTATCAAGCAGGTGAATTACCTACTGTACTAGATTTGTATATTTTATCTTATGATATAAATAAAAAATTAAGAAATGCTTCATTAATCCTAAAAAGAAATTTACAAACTTATTTATCTGAATATAGAATGATAAACGATTCTATTAATATTAAAGATGCTTATATAATAAACATAGAAGTATTATTTGATATAATAGTTTTACCAAATTATAATAATAGTGAAGTTATAACTAAATGTGTAGAATCACTAACAAATTTCTTTGATATAGATAAATGGCAAATTAATGAACCTATTATACTAAAAGATATAAATATTCTTTTAGATAAAGTAGAAGGTGTTCAAACAGTAAAAAATGTAACAATTAATAACTTATCTGGTGAAAGTTTAGGATATAGTAATTTTTCATATGATTTAGTAGCAGCAGAAGTTGAAGGAGTTATATATCCATCAATTGATCCTATGGTTTTTGAAGTAAAAAACCCAACACAAGATATTAAAGGAAGAGTAGTACCATTATAAAAATGAATTATGGCCGTATATAAAATTTTTCCAAATAAAGATGCTTCAATTTATACTATATCCCAAAGTATGAACACGGGTTTAGATGAAATTCTTGAAGCTTCTACTTATATTAAATTTTCACAACCTCAGGTTAGTAGATATTTATTAAACTTTTCTAATACTGAAATAAAAAATATATTAGGGTATAGTTTTATTACGCAAGGTAAAGCAGGCGAAGCAGGAATCAGTGGTAGTTATAAAGTATATTTAAATAATTATGCTGCTGTAGTAACGGGTTTAAATTTAGATCAACAATTAAAAATATACCCAGTATCTGGGAGTTGGGGAATGGGAACAGGGCATTTATTTGATGCCCCTCAAGTAACAAATGGTGTAAGTTGGAAATTTAGAAACTTCTCAGGGTCGGCTGCAGATGGAGCTTTACAGTGGAATATTACGGGAGCTTCAGGAAGTGCTGTTACAGCTTCTTATACATCCACCACAGAAGGAGGAGGTAATTGGTACACAGCTTCTTCAAATGCTCCTATTCCCTCAGGAGGACCTACGGTTGCTTCACAATCTTTTAGTTATGGGAATAGTATTGATTTAAAAGCTGATGTTACTGATATTGTTAAGGTATGGCATTCAAATAGTATTGATAATACTTTAGGTTTTCCTAATGATGGTTTTATTGTAAAACAACAGGGAAGTAGAGAATTTATAAATAACCCATCAGTTCAAGCTACTTTTAGATATTTTTCTATTGATACTAACACAATATATCCCCCACAATTAGAATTTAGATGGGAGGATGCAGTTTTTGATACTGGGTCTTCAAAAAATACTATATTAGGTAGTCAAGAATCATTTATATCAATTTATAACAATGATGGAACATATTATTCAGAAAGTATAGCTAGATTTAGAATAGCTGCAATACCAAAATACCCAGATATAGTATTTCAAACAGCTTCTTTATATACTACAAACTTTTATCTTCCACCAGTAAATTCTTTATATGCAATAAAAGATACAGATACTAATGAATTTGTTATACCATTTGATAGGCTATATACCCGAATTAGTGCAGATGCAACTTCGAGTTATTTTGATGTTTATATGAATGGTTTAGAACCTGAAAGGTATTATACTGTTTTAGTTCAAACAGAACTAGATGGTACAACCCAGGTATTCGATGAAGATATAATGTTTAAAGTAGTAAATGGATAATGGAAAAAAATTACACATTTAAAAGGGAAAAACCTGTAAAAGATGAAAGGTCAGATCAGATTGTAGCTAACAAGCTTACAAAACCTATGGAAATAAAGGTTACAAATGTAGAAACCCCAACCACAGATATCCCTACAACAGGAACTAATATAACTTTAGTAAGAGAAGCATTTGATAAAGATAAATTTAAGGAAACTGTAAACACAGAATTCACTCAGTTGGGAGTAGTAGAACCAGACCTATCTTTTTTTGATCCTAACTTGGCTACTGTAGGTGATTTTTTTACTATATATAATAATTTATTTTTTCTAATACCTAAAGATGGTCCTAATTCTCACACTTCTTTAGTTGAGCAAAGTAGTGAATATATAAACTACCAAGCCAATCAAGTTGAAATTCAGGCCTTATTAGATGAAATAGCTGAATTAAGAGAGCAAAATTTACAATTAACAATAGACATAGGTAGTGTTTTAACAGCAAGAGAAGAAATTGAAAGTGCAATTGAAGCAGCCGAAATAACAGAAGAAGGATAAAATGGCATTAATAGAAGTTTCATCATCAATCCAATCCGTAACCCCCTCAGAAATATTTGCTGATGGGTTTGAATTGTCTCAGCAATCCATTATACCTAGTCAAAATTATTCAGGATCTTTTACCCCAGGTATAAATAACATTGAGTTTTATGTTTATAATGCACAAAATGCTTTACAATACTCAGACTATAATTTTACAGATTATCAAATTACAGATAATAATAGTATTAGTGGTTCTAGCGCTGATACTACAGATGTAATAAATTTAAATCCTGAAAAAAACGTATATGATGTTGGTTTTTCTAATGGTAAATTAACAGCTGTTTATAATTTTGTTAATAATGAATTAAGTTCATCAATAAGTAATCCTTATTATTTAGCAGAAATATCATCAGATAGAACAGAAATTAGATTAAAATCAAATTTTATATCTAACGATGAAATACAAACATCATTTATACCTTTTGAAGAAACTTTAAAAACAGCTGAATTTTTTGATGAATTTTATATATCATTTGGTGATAATGAAAGTCATATAGGTATAAATACAAAATTAGAAATACCTGAACCTGATAATACTACAAGAGCAGAGGATCAATATTCTATTTTAATTAAATTATATGACGCTTTACCTTCAAAACATAAAGTTAATGATCAATTATATGTTTATACAAAAACAGGAGAAACACAAGCTTATATAATTGAATTTGAAGAAGTTATTAACGTTCCTAGCGATACTATTAGTTTAAAAGGACCTAATACTAATTTAAATATTAAAGATTTTATTAATAATTCTAGTACTTATAAAAATAAAGAAGAATTAATTAATACAAACTCATCAGCATCCAAAGACCAATTAATAAATGTATTAGAACAAAAAGGTATTAAATTAACCCCTAATTACTCAACAGCTTCATTTAATGAATTTGTTAATTTTTCATCTGCAAAATCAAGAGTAAATAATTTTTATCTTAAAGTAAAAAATATACAGGGATATGAAAGCGATATTAAATTATTATCTTCAACTACAGGCTCAAATGCTGGAGCTGTATCAGCATCAATTGCATCTTTATGGACTAAAATTGAAAATGAAATTAAAAACTTTGATGGTTTTGAATATTATCAATATTACAATACAGGATCAGATGCTTATCCTAAAACAGGGTCAACATTCCCAGAACAGTTATTAGATTATGATGATGTAAAAGTTTTTAAATGGTTAGGTAGTGATGATCCTTTAAACCAATATTATGGGGGTACACTACTATCAGCTTCTTTATATGATGATGATAACCCAAATTGGTTATATTATACTATCCCCACATTCATCACAGAACAAAATGATAATGATAATTATGTTGATTTTTGTAATATGGTTGGTCAATCCTTTGATGAATTATGGTTATATACAAAAGCAGTAACAGAAAAATTAAATACTACAAATGAATTAGATAAAGGTGTTCCTTTATCATTAGCAGATGATGTAATTACATCTTTAGGATACACTGGATTTGGAAATAATTACAACAACCAAGATAATTTTATAGGGTTAATAGGTAATGATAATGGAGATTATTTACCCCCAACAGGAAGTGAACTTATAACACAATATATTGCTATTAATGGAGGTAATATTGTTAATTATTGGCAAGATGGTTATTCGTTTGAAGATTATGTTGAACAATTAGTAACTAATGGTTTTCCATATCCTATTGATAAAGTAAGTAAAGAAATTTTTAAACGCCTTTATCATAATATGGCTTATCTTGTTAAGAAAAAAGGTACTATAGCAGGATTAAGACAATTAATTAATATTTGGGGTGTACCTAGTACAATATTAAGAATAAATGAGTTTGGAGGTAAAAATAAAGACGAAACTGATGATTATGATTTGTGGTATCAAAGATATAGTTATGCTTTTACCCCTGTAGCAAATTCTTACAGAGCTAGTGCATCAGCTGTAGTTCCATGGATGCCATTAGAAAGAAATTATATAGCAGAATCACAATATATTGTACCAGATGGAATAGGATTTAGGTTTAAAACCCCAGGTTACCCTTCTTCTTCATATGCTGGGGATTTCACCAGCCAATCATTAGCAGTTAAAAAATCTAATGGTAATAATGATGATGAATTTGATTGGGGAATAGCTTTATTCTATACAGGATCTACATCAGGTTCTTACTCAGGATCATCTAATAGTGATTATAGAGATTGGGGTGAAATGAGATTTTTCTTATCAGGTTCATCTGCAGATGGTGGAGTGATGATGTCTGATCCTATTTATTTACCATTTTTTGATGGAGGATGGTGGTCAGTATTATTACAAAGAGATGCTCACTCAAATGCAAGTAATGCTATTACTACTTATACATTATATGCTAAAAATAAAATATATGATGGGTGGGATGGAAATAGTATAGGATTTGAAGGATCAGCAAGTATTTCTAATTACGATACTTCATCTGGATGTGTTTATGGAAATGGAACTTATGGAAATGGTATTTATGGAGGTTATATATCCGAATCTGCAAATCATGGTTGGAATAAATTTGGTACAACTATAAAGGATGGTGTTTACATAGGAGGTAGGTTAAATGGATCTAGAATCAGTAATGGATTTATTACTAATGAAGCAGGATTTGGCTTCTCAGGTTCGTTTCAGGAATATAGATATTATTCAAATGCTATAACAGAGTCTGTATTTAATGATTTTGTTATGAATCCTGAATCAATTGAAGGTAATAAAATAACAGGATCCCAATCATCATTTGATATAGTAAACTTTAGAGCACCTTTAGGAAATGAATTAGAAAATGTATTTACAGCTTCACAACTTACAAATTATAGAGAATTTATATCTTCATCACATCCTTCTGTAACAGCATCAGCCCCGGAATATATAACATCATCTTTTATTAACCCTGGAGATAGTAGTGTTACTTCAAGTTATTATGTTAGATATGAAGATAACACTATAAAAAGAACTTACAGTCAACAAAATGTAGAAACATACTTTTTAGATCAACCAGCAATTGGATTAAGAAATAGAATATCTAATAAAATCCAAGTTCAAGAAAATTTAAATTTTGGAACGGCTTTATCAAATGTAGTAAGTATACAAGAGGATCCTTTTATAAGTCAAAGCTACTCGGAAAATTTAAATCAATTAGAAGTAGCATTTTCTCCCCAAGATGAGGTTAATGATGATATTATACAGACTTTAGGATTTGGAGCAATACAAAGCGCAATTGCAGATCCAAGATTTAGATCTCAGTCAGCTTTAACTTATCCTGAGTTAGATAAAATTGCAGATGATTATTTTAGAAAATATGTAGGTAGTGATGTATTTGCTTATTTAAGGTTAATAAAATACTTCGATGATTCTTTATTTAAAGCTATAAAAAATTATGTACCTGCTCGTACAAGTGTATCTACAGGTATTATAATTAAGCAAAATATGCTTGAACGTAACAGATACCGAGAGCCACAATTAAATTCATTTACTACACAATCTTTTGGTATTAATAATATCCCATTACCAACTCAAAACTTAGAATTAACTGGAAGTATTGAAACAGTTAATATAACAGGTAGTGCAGGGGGTAGTATAAATGATTATAATGTTGAAGCTTCACAATCTGGGGTTTATTCATTTAGAAGAATTGTTGGTGGAAGTGTACCTGCCGGGGGTTATTTACAATTAAACCAAGTACTATCAGTAACTCAATTGGGAACAGCTGAAAATCCTATTGGTGATTTATATGGTGAAGCAAATAGTTCATTTGGTAGTCCAATACCCTCAGTTGGATATTTAAGATCTACTAAACCAGTTAAAGCACATCTTTCTGTGTACGTTCAAACAACTAACATAACAGGAATTGACTTAATTGTATCATCATCATTAAGAGGTGAATTAAATAGAGAAAATTTTTCAAATGGAGCCGCAGGAGCATCATTAATAACACCTCTTTTAGATATTCTCCCTGAGGAATCAATTGCATTTTATGTTGAAAACACAGGTAATCTTATATCTGCTGTAAGTTTAGCAAATTCTGTAGTAAAAACATATGACCCAGATTATGCACCTTCAGTTACAATTCAAGTACCTAGTAGTGACATATCTGGATCTTTAACATCACTTCAAGCTTATATTGATAATGATGTAACTTCTTTAGGTGTGGTTTCAACAGTAAAAAATTACCAAGATGAATTTTATGATGGAGAATATAGTGGTAGTAGTCTTGAAGTATTAGTAACCCAATCTAATCCATTTAAATCAGTCCCACCTTCATCAACTGTTGTGTATCCAAAGAATGTATTTAATTTAGCAGCTACTACTCAATCAGCTAATAATACATTTTCTAATATTACAGCAAATTCATTTGATTTTAATACAACAAGTCCTACAATAAATCAAGATGATTTAGTACTTAAAAGAGTAACAAATACAGCAATAATTCCTTTTCAAAAGTATCAAATTTCATACACAACTACAGTTACAACAAACCCTGGAGTAGGAAATGGTGTTGGTCTTTATGGGAGGAATTATAATCCTGAATCATTTGCTATTTATACACCTATAAGTGAAAATGGAAGACCACAATCTGCTATAAAAGACATAACAAGTAATGTTTCATTTTCATTCACATTTATCCCACCACCAGAAGAATACAATAATTTAGAAAAAAGATATTCATTAGGTTTCCAAGCAGATGCTGGAATTGTAGGTAGTGTTAGTCAAATTAACATAAAAGGTGTTGGTGGTGAGTATGAAAAAGTTCAAGCAAATATAAACTGGGATGAAGATATTTTATCATCTTCCTTTAATATTTTAAATACACAAAGTGTAGTATTTGAATCATCAGATTATAACCCCATAAATAATAATGTAAATAATAATAGAAAAAGTTCACATCATTTATTATTATCATATAATAATGTTTCACCAACCCCAGAGAATATACAAAATATAATTGATGCTACTTATAATCCTTTATCTCAATCTGTAAAAGCATCTTTACCAGATAGTAACTATTCTGCTTTAGCTGCTTTAAACCCAACTTATAGAGGAAGTACGATTCAAAGTTTAAATTATAACTTTTTCACACCATCGGGATCAGTAAGACCTTTAAATTCATTATTACCTCCACCTTATTTAAAATCATTAAATGGAGTTTCTTCTAGTGTAGCTAATACTTTTTTAGATGGAACAACTGGAAGTTGGGGAGGTGATTTAGTTGATGGTAGAAAATCAGCAGCAATAGATAAATATCCTAAATATATAGCTCATTTTAATAGATCATTTGAACAACTTAACTTATATAATTCACGAGAATTTACAATTGACTCTCTTATAGAAATACCATCTACTTCAATAGCAGGAAGAGAAATTACCCCTAACTCAGTTGACATTGATGGTTCTAATGAGCATAAAAAATGGGTATCATCTGTATTTGAGCCAGATAGAAAAATAGCAGTGTCATTTACTCCACAAAATACAAAAAACACAAATGTAATTGATTTAGAAACAATTCAAATTGGTGATTATAATTTAGAAGGAGGTAGTATTCAATATTTAACTTTAAATACTAATGCCAAATCAAAAAATTCATCTGCAAACGCTTATTTCTATACTAGAGGTGAATCTACAGTGTCTGAAATTGTATTTAATGGTAATTTAACAGGATCAACTAATGGTGCTGTAGCAGGTGGAGGCATTATAGATAGTGGATCTGGTTATACTCAAGGTACTAACTCTATTATAGTTGGATCATTAGGAACGGTATCATCCTTAGATGGTAATGGAGGTGCAGTATTTCCTATAATTGAAGGTGGAACAGTAGTAAGAGCGTTATTCTCAGCCTCAGTTGTTGGGGGGACAATTGCTACAAATTATGTAGTAGGAGAAGAAATAACAATTCCTCAAAATGTTATGACAACCAGAGGTTATGGTGGTGGGGGTTCATCAGGAGATATTAGAATTGTTTTAGAAGGAGCTAATATTCAAAATATTGAAACACTATCAATTGGTCAAAACCAAGATGCAGTTCAAATGGTGACAGCAAGCCAAGTTACAGGTAATGGCACTCAGTATGGATTTTTGTTAAGTGGTAGCGACACAACAGGATCTGAAGGTAATTTCTTATTACCATTTGCACAAGACCTTAGAAAATCTGGATTTTCAGGATTGCCTAATGAAGCAAAACTTGCAATTGGAGGACCTCAATTAGCAGTATTTCATTCTTACAACCAATTAGTAGCAAGCCAATCTGTAAGAGGTCCTTTAGAATGTCCATTTCAACAAGATTATAGAATTTTTCCTTGGGTATTAGATGGCATAGACCCATCATTATCTGAAAATTATTACCAGTTTAGTCCATCAGGATCAGATTGTGCTTTTTATGAAGATAATAAATCACCATTTTTAATTGAAAGAGGTGATATTTTAAGAGTAGAAGGATTTAAAACCCTTTTATCAGAAACTATAACTGCATTAACATCATCAATTGCATTTGAAGAAGAATTTTTAATTGAAGAAATACAAAATTTCTATTACTCATCATCTGATGCAAGTATAGCTCCACCTAATGGCTCATTTGTTCAAAATGTTACACCTTTAACTTCAAATGTAGTCTCATCTCCAACTAATGACTTTCCAGGGTATCCTCTTGGAAATTATTTTACTCCTCCTTCGCCAGTAACTGCACAACAGTCTGCTGGTGATTTTACAACAAGCGGTACAGGTACAGGAGCTGAAATTCAAATTACTCCTACTTCAGGAAGAACAATGGGTGGAGGTGTAACACCTTACGAATTATATGCTTCAGATTTTATATTTGGAATTGGAGGAGCTATTGGTACAGGCTATGCTGTAGGAGATACTATTACAATATCAGCAGCCTTTATAAATGCCAGTTTTGGTACTGCAACTCAGTTAAATAATATAGTAATTACTTTAGATTCTACTATGTTAAACCTAGGAGGTTTAGCAAATAACTTTACAACAGAGGTAAACTTATACCCAGGTTGTATAGGATATGAATTACAATATCAAACTCAAGCAAGGGGATTAATTGGAATGGCACTACCTACATTTATAAAAACAGATAGAAATCCATCTGAAGTATTAAATGGATTGAATGCTGGAGAAATAACTAAATTTACTATAAAACGTAGAGTTGAAAATGAACAAAAAGTAATGACTAAAAATAATCCATCAGTAAGGGGATCTCAGGGATACTTAACTCAAACAGGAGGTGGATTTTTAATACCAAAAGATTTAAGTAAAGTTCAATCAGCAAATGCTTTAAATATTATAAATCAATTAAGACAGAAAAATGCATTCCCTGGAGATACCGCAACTGATAGGGAAGCTAGTAACGAAAGTGTTGATTAACTTGGAATAGAAACTAAAAAATTATATATTTATAAATAAAATACAATAATATGGGATATTTAAATAATCAAGTAGTAACAGTAGATGCTATTTTGACTAATAAAGGAAGAGAATTATTAGCCAAAGGTGACGGCTCTTTTAATATAACTCAATTTGCGTTATCTGATGATGAAATAGACTACACATTATATAATCCTAATCATCCATCTGGATCAGCTTTTTATGGTGAAGCTATACAAAATATGCCATTAATGGAAGCATTCCCAGATGAAACCCAAATGATGAAATATAAATTAGTTACTTTAAATAGAGGAACACAAGTTATGCCTGTTATAGCTGGTGTAAATGCTCTTAAAATACCTCAATTAGGTGTAGATAGAATAACACCAAACACTTTAAATTATTTAGGAAATAATAGTGGAGAAGGAACAACAGAACAAGCAGGATATTCATTTACAATTTCAGATGTAAGAGTAGCAAAACAATTTACAGCATCAGGAATAGAAAGTGATGCTGCAATATCATTAGCCCAATCAAATGATAACCAAATTATTACTAACGGAACATCAGTTTCTCAAACTGTAATAGGAACACAATTAACAATTATTGGAACTGGAAATAATATATTATTTGGTACTAACTCTAACATATATGCTACATTAACTGTAATTGGGTTAGATAGTGGAGCTAGAATACAAGTTCCATTACAAATAACAAGAACAACAACATCATAAAATATTAAAATATGGCAGTAGATAATACAAGAGGAGCATATATACCACTATCAAACGATGAAGTAGTATTAAGTAATGACTCCGTTACTTCTCCTATGTGGAGCAATAATGCACCTACTTTAAGAGAATATTACACAAGTTCAGCTCAATTAGCTAGTGCGGCTGCCCAATATTACATTACAGTATTCCAAACAGCATCAACTGATGACACAGCAGAAATTCAATTTGATGTTGCTTATTGTGATAGTGTAGGTAGTGGAAGTGATTTTTTAAATCCCTTAGTTATTGGAACTACACCTACAAGAACTAATTATGGCCAGTATAGAAACTTAGTGTTAGGAGATGAAAATGCATCTTTTATATTTGGTAATTATTCATCTTCATACTTTTATGTAATAAATTTAGAAAGAGCAAGATATAAACAAAGTATCCTACCAGGAACTTGGACATTAGTTATATCAGGATCCACAAGTGCTGCTGCGGATAAATTAATATTAACAGATGATAGTATAGTAAACTCAGTAGCTCAATTTTCAGATGCTGGTAGATATTATAATATTATATCTGGATCTGCAGGAACAGTAGCCCAAGGATATAGTGGTCAAGCAGATGGTTGGACTCCATCTTCAGGATCATATGGTTGGATTTTACCTGACGTTGATTTATTAATATTAAATGGTGAAGCTTTAGATGGACAAATAGCTGATGGCGGAATAGATTTAAATACTAGTAGATCATATGATGCTTATGATACAGCGGGAGGAAATCCTCGTTTATTAATACAAGCTTTAAGTAGAGGTGGTTTAACCCCAACCTCCCCAACTGGATTTACTTTAAATAGCCAAGAAAATTTATCATCTGATTTTATTTTCTGTAGAGCTAGAAATAGCGAATTTAATTATTCAACCAACCCATCATTTATTTCATCTTCTACTGGAGCTATTTTATTTGATTCATTTATAGAAAACCCAACAACTTTTATTACAACTGTAGGATTGTATAATGATTCTCAAGAGTTATTAGCAACTGCTAAATTATCAAGACCTTTAGAGAAAGATTTTACAAAAGAATTACTTGTAAGAGTTAAATTAGATTTCTAAGATGAATGGCTGCGTTCAAACAATTTAATACAAATCAGGTAGTTATTACCCCATTTAATGCTAACAAGGACTTTACATTTGTAGGTTCTGAAATGACAGGTTCTAATGTAGGAATTGAAATTTATCAATGTATGCAAGGACCATATGTATCTGGTTCTTTCCCAACAGGATTTAATACTAGATTAGATCAAGTGTTAGTTTTTAATAATATTAAACAATTATACTATAGTAATTATTTAACCCAATCTTTTGGCGATAATCCCTCAACGGCTAGTTTAATACCAGGTGTAATATCAGAATATGATTCATTTATAGGTAAAACAACAGGACCTAGATTTGATAATTATTTACAAACATCAGAAACACAAAATCGAGATTTTGCCCAATTCTCAGCATCCACAAATACAAATGGTCCTACAGTAATATCAATACCTTCTAAATTATATGGTGAAAAAATACCTTGTGGGCAATTTAATTTAATTTATACTTCATCTCTAAATCATACAAGAAGTTTTATTTATGATGATGGAGAAGGTAATTTAATTACAACCCAATCTAACGCAGCTGGTACCCCAGTATTTTCAGGTAGTGTAGGACAAATATTTTATTCTCAAGGAATAGCAGTATTAACTACATCTGGAGAAGGTACTCTAAAACAAATGGCTAAAAACATAGGATCAGTTGCTGGAACTGGAAATAGAAATCTTGATTCAGCATCATTATCATTTTCATCATCTATTACAATAAGAGAAAACCAATATAAATGTACTATACGAGATAATGAATATACCTATACTCAAAATCCATCTGCATTAAGACCTCAAAATCAATTAACAACTGTTAATAATCAACTTTCATCATCTATATTTTCTGAAACTTATAATGATGGGGGAGATGCAGGAGTGTATACACTTGCAGTAGATACAGGTATAGCTTCTGGAGAAGGAGGAACAGTAAATGTAACAGTAGAATCAGATGGAACTATATCTAACATAACTGTAGCCAACCCTGGTAGGGGATATACTTTAGATTCTTTAACAGTAATTCCAACTAATGAAATTCCTAATGGAACTGGAATTATTGTTTTAAAATTAAAATTTGAAGACATTACTAATTTTTCTGATCTTTCAGAAGCAAATAACTCACAGAATTATTATGACTTTGCAACAGGGTCGTATTTTAGCCCATATGTAACTACTATTGGTTTATATAATGAGGCGTATCAATTAGTGGCAGTAGGTAAGTTAGCACAACCCATACCTATTTCTCTTAATACTGATACAACGTTTGTAGTAAATTTCGATACATGATAAATTGGACATACAACAATCAGGAAGTTACAGATATATCAGACTTTCCTGATGATTCTTATGGGTTTGTTTATAAAATAACCCACTTACCAACTCAAAAAAAATATATTGGGAAAAAAATTTTATATTTTACTCGTAAAGTAAAATTAGGAAAAAAAGATTTACTTAAATATGAAGGCGTAGTTGGTAGAAGACCTTCTTATAAATTAGCAATAAAAGAATCAGATTGGAAAACTTACTGGGGATCAAATAAGGAACTACAAGAATTAATAAAATCCGAACCACCTGAAAATTGGGATAAATCTATTATTATAGCTTGTCCTAATAAAAAACTTTTAACATATTACGAAACAAAATATTTATTTGTTTACCAAGCATTAGAAAACCCTGATGAATTTTGGAATGATAATATTTTAGGAAAATTTTACACTAAAGACTTCGATTAATATAGCTTTGATTAGCTAAATTGGTTACGTATATTACTGCTCATGGTAAATGAACTTTTAGTAAATTTAGTAAATTCTGTTTTAGGAACAGGAAAAAGAACTGCAAGAGGCAATCAAGCTTATACTTGTCCTTTTTGTAATCACCATAAGCCAAAATTAGAGGTTAACTTCTCAGAAAATAAAAAAGGATATAATCCTTGGCATTGTTGGGTGTGTGGTAAAAAAGGTACTAGGATATCTACTTTATTTAAGCAGTTAAAGGCATCATCAGATAAATTTACAGAATTATATAAATTAGTAGATAACGAAAAAGAATATAATATTAAAAACGTTAAAAATGATTTAAAATTGCCCGAAAATTTTATATCAATTAACCCCAATGCTAATGATTTAGTAGGTAAAAAATCATGGAATTATTTAAAAAATAGAGGGGTAACAATAGATGATATTAAAAAATATAATCTAGGTTATTGCGAATATGGAACTTATAGTAACATGATTATAATTCCTTCATATGATGAAAATGGTAAGTTAAACTATTTTACAGGAAGATCATTTGAAAAAGATCCATATAAAAAATACCAAAATCCTGAAGCATCAAGAAATATAATACCTTTTGAATTGTTTATTAATTGGGATTTACCTTTGATATTATGTGAAGGTCCGTTTGATGCTATTGCTATTAAAAGAAATGCAATCCCGTTATTAGGCAGCAATATACAGGGCTCATTAATGAAAAAAATAGTAACGTCAACAGTAAGAAAAATATATATAGCATTAGATTCAGATGCATTAAAAAAATCAATAAAATACGCTGAAGAATTTATAAATGAAGGTAAAGAAGTATACATGGTAGAACTTCAAGGGAAAGACCCTAGTGAGATGGGATTCAATGATTTCACTAAATTAATTCAAACTACCGCCCCATTAACTAATTATGAATTAATGGAAAAAAAATTACAATTAGCATGAGTAAAAGAAAAATTAAAAAATCCTACAATAGAATTTTAGAAATAAGTGAGGATGCTAAACAAATTACATTACCAGATTCTAGATATTATAGAAGAAATGGTAAATACTATCCATCTATAACTTATGTCTTAAGTTACTATCCAAAAGGAAAACATTTTGAGGATTGGTTAAAAAAAGTAGGGTATTCTGCAGACTGGATTAAAAGAAAAGCAGGTGAAGAAGGTACCCAAGTGCATGAAATGATTGAAGATTATTTAAATGGTAAAGAATTAAACTTTTTACAGAATGGACATCCTATGTACAATCCTGATGTTTGGCAGATGTTTTTAAAATTTGTTAACTTTTGGGAAACATATAATCCTACTCTTATTGAAACCGAAGTTCATATATTTTCAGATAAATTAAAAGTAGCAGGTACTTGTGATATGGTATGTGAAATTGATGGTGAATTATGGATAATTGACTTTAAAACTTCTAACCATTTACAAACTACTTACGATTTGCAGACCGCTGTTTATGGAAAATGTTATGAAGAGTGTTTTGGTAAAACCCCAGATAGGTATGGTATACTTTGGTTAAAATCCTCAAAAAGAGGACCTAAAGAAGGAGCAATACAAGGAAAAGGGTGGGAAATGTATGAATCAAAGCGCACACAGAAAGAAAATATAGATTTATTTTTAACTGTAAAAAAATTATTTGATTTAGAAAATCCAAGACATTCTCCAACATTTACTGAATTTAAAACTACAGCTAAAAGGAAATTATAATATTTATAAATAAATCCTATGATTAGCTTAGTTAACATTTTAAAAGAAGCAACTGAAAAACCAAAAGCAATAATATTAGCAGGAGCTCCTGGAGCTGGTAAAGGTTATATATTGCGTGGTTTAGACCTTTCAGGCTTAACAACATATAATTTAGATTTAGATTTTGTTCCTTTATTAAAAAAGGCAGGAGTAAGTTTAGATTTAAAAAATGCTACACCTGAAGAAAGAAGCGAAGCTGCTAAATTAATGAGACAAGCAGCATCAAAATTAAAAGATGAAGACTTACCTAAAGCTATAGCTAATAGGGAATCATTTATATTAGATGGAACAGCTGCATCAAGTCGAGCTACTCTTAAATTAAAAGATGAATTAGAAAATGCTGGGTATGAAGTATTTATGCTTTATGTTTATACTGACCTAGAACGTTCATTAAAACAAAACCAAGACAGATTTGATAAATCAGGTGGTGAAGATAGAAGTTTAGCACCTGCTATTGTAATGCGTACATGGAATGATGTTACCCAAAACTATGATGTTTATAAAGGCGCATTTGGTGACAATTTTGTATCTGTATCAAATCTTTTAAAAGATGAGAAATTAGATAATTTGGAAGATATAGTTGACAAATATTTAAAACCTTTTAAACCACAAAACACAAAACCAAAAGATGCTAAAGCACAAGCAAGATCAGATAAAAGAAAAGCAGAAATTAATGCTCAAATTAAAGCATTATTAGCAGATGAGGGGGTAAAAAATGTTATTGACAACTCAGTATCAGCAGAAGAAGCACAAGCAAAATTAAAATCATTTATTAATGGGTAAAATTTTAGCAGCATATGGAGGGGGTTTTAAACCACCTACAGGAGGTCATTTTGAAATTGTAAAACGTGCATTACAAGAATTTCCTGAAATTGACGAATTTACAGTATTTGTTGGTGGGAAAGTTCGTGATGGTATTGAACAAGAAGAGGCTATTTTAGTATGGGACATCTATAAAAGCTATTTAGCTAATAAAGTTAACATACAACCATCTAAATCCCCAATTGGAGATATTTTACGTTTAGCTAAAAATAATCCTCAAGATGTTATCTATTTTGTTATAGGATACAGAGAAGGTAGACAAGATGACTTAGATGATGTATCATCAAGAACAGGAGATTTAGAAAAAAAATATCCTAATATAGTAGTTAAAGTCATACCTACTTATAATCCTAATATGAGTGGTACTAATGCTAGAAAAGCTTTAAATAAATCTGAAGAAGAATTTATTAAATTTTTACCTAATGAAGTAGAAGAAAAATCAGAAATATATTCTATTTTAAGGCCATCAGTAGCAGAAATATTAAAAGAAAATTCTACATATAGTAAATCAATTGACTTACAAAGTATATTAATTGCTCTCACTAAACATATGTTAGATATGGGGTTAAATATTTCTCCATTACCATCAGTAGAATTTGTAGATGGTGATACTGAAAATGCAAGTAATTTTTTTGGTAAAACGGCTTACTACGATCCTAATAATAATACAATAGCATTATTTACTGAAGGTAGACATCCTAAAGATATTGCAAGATCATTTGCTCATGAAATGATTCATCACATTCAAAATTTAGAAGGCAGATTAGGAAATATTAAAACTACAAATACTAATGAAGATGAAGATTTAGATGCTATTGAAAGAGAAGCATATCAAGAAGGTAATATGATTTTTAGAAATTGGACAGATTCTTTAGATGGTGATATTAGATCTAGTATAAATGAAGCAATTGTAGGTGAAAAAATCGAATGTGATAACTGTGGTTGGGACTGGAATATAGTAGATGGTGGAAATGATTTATTTATATGCCATAAATGTGGACATGATAATGAACTTTTAAGTGAAAATAAAGATTATTTTGGATTAAATAAATTTATAAAAGAAGTAGCTGAAGAAGTTTTAAAAGAGGGAAAATATGATTCATTAGTAACTAAATTAGCAGGATTTACTTTAAATGCCTGGAAAGGTGATTTTGAGGATGGTGAAAGTAAAGGATATTTTGAATTAGAAGTAGGACCTGGTAGAGAATTTGATTACCCTCATTTATTTTTTGATTACAAAGCAAAAGCTAGTTTTGTTGATGATTTTATGGGTGCAGGATTAGCTCGTCCTATGAAAAAAATGCCTGAGGTAGAATTAAACTATAGAATTCCTCTAGATGAATTACCTAGAATGTGGGAACAAATTTCTATGGATATAAGAAATACTATTAGACATGAAATTGAACACTTAATGCAATCAGGACCTAATGTAAAAAAAGGTAAAGAAATGGAACCTGATAGAGCAGAAAGAGATGAAATTAATAAAATTTCAAAAAAACCATGGTGGAAAATTTGGAGAAAAGCATTAGGCACCCCTGATTATTATAAATTAGAAAAAGAAATAGATGCTAATTTAGAAGGTTTATATTTACAGGCTAAAAAATCTAGAAAACCTTTAGAACAAGTAATTGATAATTATTTAAAATTTACATTAAATCTAAACCCAGAAGATAGAGCTGATATAAAAGCATTATGGAAAAAAAGAGCTCCTAAATTAAACATTCCTGTAAATGAAGATTTAGAAAAGATTAGAACTAAATATAAAATTTTTTCTGATATGGATGGTGTTATAACCGATTTTGATAATAGGTTTAAAAAATATTCAAAAGGTATTGCCCCATCAGATTATGAAAAAAAATATGGTAAAGATAAATTTTGGGAATTAGCAGATCAACCTGGTATAGCTTTTTGGGTGGGAATGCCTTGGATGGAAGATGGGAAAAATTATTGGGATTATATAAAAGATTATGATGTAGAATTATTATCATCTCCTTCAAGATCTCAAGTATCAAGATTAGGTAAAAGATTATGGGTAAGAAATAATTTACCAGGAATAAAATTAACTTTAGCACAAGCTAGAAATAAACAAAATTATGCAGCTCCTAATCATATTTTAATTGATGATAGAAAATCAAATATAGACCAATGGATATCTCAGGGTGGTATAGGAATATTACATACATCAGCTAGTGATACTATTAAACAATTAAAAAAATTAGGGTTATGATAAAAATATCTTCACCTGGGTATAATCCTAATGCTTCAAAACAAAGAAGTATTGGAAATATAATGAAGGAAGAACCCTCATACCATAACCATATTTACAATGGAGAAAATTATGAACCTAAAATAAAAAGAAATATGAATACTAATTTAAATACTTTATCTAATGGATATGATAAAAATTCCCCTAAAACAAGAGTACAAAGAATTGTTCCTAGTGAAGTTAAAGAAGTAAATTATAAAGATATAACTAAAAAAATAAAATCATTACATATTAAAGGTCATTTATCTTTAAATGATATTGATAATATAATTAAAGAATTAAAAATTATAACAAATGAGTGATAATGTTTTAAAAAAAGAATTTGGCAAAAAAGATGTTACTCGTCTTAGAAATTTAATGACAGGGAAACATAATGAAAAAAATGGTCAAAGTGTAGGTTATAGTAAAAAACAATCTTTTTATGAAGAAGGTGATGTATGGGAAGAAAATGGTCGTAAATGGACAATTAAAAATGGTATAAAACAAAATATTACTAAATTAGATTCGGCTAAAAAATCATTACAAACTCCTTTATTTTGCCCAAAATGTAATAAAATAATGAATAATGGACTTGATTCAAGTTATTATAAGGGAGTAGGTCAATGTTTTAGTTGTTTTAAAAAATTTGAAACTAATTTAAAAATAACTGGATTATGGGATGAATGGGTTAAAAAAACAACTAATGGTAATATTGATACTTTTATAACATGGTATAAAGATTGGGTAATGGATAGTTTAGATGTATCAAATAAATCATACCTTTCAGAACAAGGTGATGTTGAAACATGGAGAGGTGGAGTAAATAAAGCTAAAGCACTTGAAGCACTTAATAAAACCATTGAGCTTTGGGAAGAAGCAAAGGAATAATTATATTTATAAATAAAATTAAATGGGAGATTTCAACGCTAAAAAATGGTTTAAAGACCAATATATTAAAGAGCATGTAATTCAAGAAGGTATTAAAATAAATCTTAATGATTTAACTTTTGATATGGTTACAAATACATTTAAAGATAAATATCAAAATATTCATTTTACAAGAATGCAACCTGATGGAAAAGAAGGACCATCTTATAAAGATGCAATACATTTTCCTAACCCAGATGATTCTTTAAGATTAGTAGGTGATATGAAGGCTTTTGAAGATTGGAAAGAAGGTACTTTACAAAGGTATGGAAAAGTTGACATAGAAATGTTCCCAGAAGAAAATACTTGGTTTGATAAAGTTAAAATTAAGGATGAAAAATTTCAAAAAGATAAAGATGATTATTCTAAAGCTAAAGGTGATTGGATAGAAAAAGAAAGAGCAGCAGGTAGGTTTACTGGGTTAGATGAAGCCGATATGAATGATCCTGTTTTAGTTAAAGCAAGAGCAGCCAAAATGGCAAAGGATAAAATGGATTCTAGAGTTGATCCAACTTCATCAATTGATTATGATGAAGCTTTAACATTAAGAGGAATGAAAGCTGAATTAGAAGATCAAATTGCCCAATTATTTAGAGATATGGAGCAAGAAGCTGAACCAGAAGGTGGACCAATTGCAGATAGATATGGTGATGAGTTAAATAAATTAGAAGATCGTTTATATAAAATCAACAAACAACTTCGTGATTATGATATGAACGAAAATAAGGAAGCAATTAAAGAAACATTTCGTTTTATTAAGGAAAACAACCCAGAATTTACAAATGAAGAGATTAAAGCTGAACTAAAAGAAATTGAAGAATTAGGTAATCAACTAAATGAAGAACTTTGTGCTAAAGGTAAAGCATATAGAAAAAGAAGAATGGCAGCTGGTGAAAAATCGTCTGCATATTTATCTGGTAGAGCAGTAAAGGTTTGTAAAGGCCAAATTAGTGGTAGAAAAAAGAAAAAATAATGAAACTACTAGATATATTATCTGAAGTAAAAAAAGAAAACAACTATGTATCCTCTGCAGAATTAATTCTTCCTAGAGGTAAAAAAGTTGTCCTTCAGGCTGAAGATCAAGATTATAAAAGAGGTTTAATAGTAGAATTATTAGACAACGGTGGATATGAAATGGCTTATTGGTACGATAAACCTAATAAACCATATCCAGTTGAAATATTAGTTGATGGTCAAAGTATTAAAGAAGATGGTAAAATAGTTGAAATGAAATTTCATCCCCAAGATTATTATGATGAGCAAGACGAATTAAAGGAATCAATTAACCTAAGTGATTATAACGAAGATTTAGAAAAAGTTATAGATAGAGGTATAAAAAGAATTAATATAGGTAGTTCTGATGAAGAGGATGTTTTGTATTATGTACATAATAATTGGATGGGAGGAAATATATCAGCAGAAGAGGCAATGAAAAAGATTAATAAATATTTATCTCCTAAAGTAAATGAAGAGCTTACAAAAAGAGATAAAAAATCACTTAAAAAAATTTCTAAACAATTAAAAAAGTCAGTTAAATCACATAGTGACCAAGCTAAAACTATTGATAAAATAGTTAAAGAAAATGCAGTAGATAATCATGATGGTAAAGCTGCACCATTTGGCTCAGGATATGAAAAAGTTAAAAAAATTGTTGACGAGTCTTTACGTGATTGGTTTAAAAAAGAAAATTGGGTACGCATTAATACATCAGGTAATATTGCGGGTGACTGTGGTACTATGAAAAAAGGTAAAGCAACTACTAGATGTTTACCTAAAAAAAAGGCTCAATCTTTAACAAAAGCTGAAAGAAAAGCAACAGTTGCTAAAAAAGTACGTGGTAGTAAAAAAGGCAAACAATTTGTAAGTAACACAAAATCCGCAAAATATCGTAAAAAGAGCAAATAGGAAAAATTTCTAATATATTTATAAATAAACCCAACTAAAAATAAATTTTTAAAATGAAAAAATCAGAATTAAAAGAAATCATCAAAGCTTCATTTTTAGCTGAGGCTGAAGATTCTAAAAAAGGAAACATAGACATGGAAAAGCACTATGAAGGTGCTATTAAAGATACTGAGGATCACATAGCGGATCTAAAGTCAAACATGAAAGACTTTGAAGATAAATTAGCTAAGCTCAAAAAAGACTATCCTAAAGACGTTAAGGAAGAAATGAGAGGAAAAAGAATGGAAGACGACGTTAAAGAAGAAATGAAAGATGACGATGTCAAAGAAATGATGAGAGGAGCTAGATATGAAGAAGACGACGTTAAAGAAATGATGAGAGGTCAAAAGTTTGAAGAAGATGATATCAAAGAACAAGAAGACGTTGATGTAGAAGATGACGTTGACGTTGATGTTAAAGACGAAGAAAATGTAGATGTTGATGTTGAAAAAGACATTGATGTTGATGACGTATCTAAAGAATCAGACATTGAAGTAAAATCAGAAATTCCAGGTGAATCATCTGACGTAGCAGCTATATTAGGTCTTTTAACTAAAGCTCAAGAAAAAGCAGAAAGCATGGGTGATGAAAAATTACTTGACCAAATAGGTAATACTATTACTTATTATACTAGAGCTCATGTTGTTAAAGCAACAAATGAAGATTTAGAAAGTGGTGAGTATGGTGCTCCTATAGATGCTAAATTAGATGTTACTAAAGGTGACTCTGATGTTGCAGGTGTATTAGGTGCTGAAGCTGCTTTAAACTTACAAGAAGTAGAAAGATTTAAAAAATTAGCTGGTCTAATTAAGTAATAATAATTAAATTTATAAAAAATGGAAACTCAAGAATTATTTGAGCGTCTAGAAGTTCTATTTGAAACTTTTAGAATTGAGCATAGTGGTAAATCTAAAGCTGCTCATGGTCGTGCTAGAAAAGCTTTAAGCGAAATAAAAAAACTAATCCCAGATTACAGAAAAGCATCTGTAGCTGCTGATAAAAAATAAAAATGGCATTAAACGAACGTAAGCTTTCAAAATCTGAACTTGATAAAAGGGAAGA
>CAACVC010000024.1_pt2 | contig 31055 bp, 19 predicted proteins | sample 2381761 | NCBI WGS metagenome assembly CAACVC01 (sample SAMEA5211966, study PRJEB30684) | marine metagenome | biome: Marine; feature: Epipelagic; material: Water | collected 2015-10-15 | depth 45 m
AAATAGTTTTACACACAGATATGACACTGACTTTGTTACTCCTGCTAAGATGGGTAGAGGTTCATCTAACTCATTTAGTTTATCAGGAGTTACTTTAGATAAATTATATGATGACTATCAGTGGTCTCCTGATAAATTTTTAAATATTTTTCTTGTAACGTATTTAAATTCTACACCAAATGATGTAAGTCTTGCTAAAGGTAAAGTAATTTATACTTCTGAGAACCCCTACATTGCAGACATGGCTCCTTCAGGTTTAAAACATTTTAATATTACTTTACCCTTTTTTGTTTTAGATGATATTAAAGGTGGTAATAGATATGGATATAATTATCCAGTAAACCATCCTGCCTTAAGTAAATTAAAAGAGTCGGGGAGTTATGCTCCGTCCCACAATAGAGCTAGATTTTTAGCTAAAGCTTTGGGGGAAATGTTTGGGTTAGCTCCTTTAACTTCTTTTACACAAAGTAATACAATAGAAACTATATTTGGAGAAGACAATGAAGAGCTGAATCCATGCAGAGCATCTCAATGTGTTTGGACTGACTACAGAACAAATGCATTATGTGGAGACTGTCTCTCAGATACATCTAACGTTGAACATCCTTTTGCTTGGCAAAAAAGTAATTTATGTTTTGATCCTAAAATAGACATAGAAAATAATGGAGAACTAAACATAATGTACAACAGGTCTAAAATAGCTGAGTATGACTCAAGTGCGCACTCTTTAAATCAATACGCATTTACAAGAGATCAAATTATAAGAATGAGAGTTAATATGGATTTAATGTACTATGATACAGATACTGGTACGTCTACAAATGGGGTTTTAAAATCTTTAGTAGAGGGGGCTATAAATCAGATGTCTAGTAATACCATAGCACCAGTTACTGCGCCAGGTTCACGTAATACAACGATTTTATCTAATCCTTGTGATAGCACAGATAACTCATATTTAGACAGAGCTTCTAGATCAAAGCCTAAAGATATTTTTAACACATCTTCTGTATTTAATAATATTCCATCTAAAAAACTAAGTTTAGAAATACTTAAAATAGCAGAATACAATAACTATTTAGAAAACTTTGAAAACAAGGAAGCATCTAAATTTAAAATGATAAAAGATAAAATTTATAATACTATTAATTTTTCTAAGTAATGGCTAAAAAATTAATTAAATTTTCTAATACAAAAGGGGTACATATAAATTTATCTAGAGTTAATGTTCCTATTGAATCTAGTGATCAGGAATCATCTCACCATTCGCAATCAGACGTAAAAGAAGTATCAGATTTTTCTATTAATGAGTTAGCAGCTATGGGTAGAGATATAGCTGTTAATTTTGATGGGTATGAAGTGGGAGATATTCTTCCTGAAGGTATTATATTTTATGTAACAGAATCTGAGTACTATGTAACTAGCCTTAGCAGTATAGGAAATAAAAGGTTTGGGTGTTATGGAGATGTTTATAATTCTAACACTGAAAATGGTATTGGGGGCGGATTTGCTAATACTGAATATATGTTGGATAATTGTTCTGACACAGATACTGCTGCAATTTTATGTAATGAGTATAAGGCAGATAACGAAGAGGAGCAGGAAAAAGGAACATGGTGGTTACCTTCTGTATCTGAACTAGCTGAGATATATTCAGCTGGACTGCTATCTCATAATGAAACATATTTATCTTCTACAGAAATTGATGATAAAACATGCAAGGGCTTTTCAGGGAGTGGGGATGAAATTAATTTATCAAAAAACTCAACATTACCTAATATATTTCCTATTAAAACAATTCCTAAAGAAGATACTATTGCATGGATTCCTATCTTATATCATCTTTCTAATGTTAATGGGGCGTCTTTAGCTGCAAAGCATTTATATGCTAATATGAGCGCTGTAAATAAAGTACTAAGAAAAGAAAATCTTTGGAGGGATGAATCAGAAGCTTCATATGCTAGTACATCTTTACAAAATCAAACAGGATATTTAACAGGTTATCAAATTCCAAATCCAGATGGTTCAGGGCTAATAGATGAAGTTCGTAGATGGCCTGTAGATAATAAGGTATGTCGTATTCAGTTCTTTTTACCTGGTAGGTATAAATTTGAATGGCTAGATCCTATAATATCTATGGAAGAGTTTGCTTTTACTTTACAAGAATATAAAGATCATCCTGACGCTCCTAGCAGTATAAAAAATTTACCTACTCCTGGAGAGTGGTTATCTTTTGGAACTAACCCTGGTATAATAGTTTGGAAAGAAGAATGGTTTACTGAAAGTAATTTAATTAAATTAAATACTTTAGCTAGATCTATTAAAGGGCATGACATACAACTGACTACTAACAGTCTATTTAGTCCAAGCCCTAGCACGGCTAATCTAAACCCTTCTGTTGTACAATCATACCCTTCTCACCATCTGTTAAGTTCAATAGGTTGGAATTCCTCGAGCTCAGGCTCTAGTTTTATATCTCCATATCGAGTGTTTGGATTATCATCAGAATATTACACTAACGGCAAGTTAAATGCGGGCACACATATTTTACATGATGATCTTGATGATATACGATTTATGCATGAGACTCTTCATGGATTAGGATCTTTAGGTCATACTTTTTTACCTCCTAGAATTCAAACGACTCATAGTGTAGGCAATTATCCACACGATAACTCTCCTTTATATAATGACCGTGATGTTGAAAATTTAGATTTATATGATAATAAACTTTTACCTCCTTTTGAATTTGAGTATAGAAATCATATGTACGATTTTGCAGTTGACTTTAGAGATCAGGCTGAGGAAGAGCGAGATGATTACTTAGCAACACTAGGTGATAATTATACTTCTGATGAGCAAGATATTTTAGATGCTTTAAATGAAAGAGCGCTTGGGGCTCAAGCAGAGTTAGATAGTACACCTGAAATAATTACAGGAGACTTTGAATTACCTGGAGGAAATATACATACTGACCCATATGATGAAATTAAATACATAGAAAATATATTTAAAATTCCAGGAGAGTATACTACCAATTTTACCCGTAAATATTCTTTAGTTGATGGATCAGAAACTAATAAAGCGGAAGTAACTTTAAACAAAGCTATAGAGCCATATGATGTTATATTTGGATCGATGGATACTAATCCAATGCAAGATAGTTACTATGTGTTCCAAAGTTTATATAGAGGAGTTGAAAGCTTTTGGGGAGGATCTTATATAGAAGATGATGACGAAAATAAATTTTTTGTTGTTAATCCTACAAATGCAGTAGGGCCAAATGTAACTAGTTATATACCATTTTGTGTAGATCCTGACAATGCAAATGGATTGCCAGACAAAAATGATTTAACTAAGAATACAAAATATGATCCCTTTTGGATGCATAATCATAACAGATTTAATCCTGCTTTTCCTGCATACCCTGATAATTTAGAAACTCATAAACTATATGATCAGGCATACTGTCCTTGTTTATATACACAACAATCCTATACATCGGAGGGTCAGGTATACACTTACACAGTGATGGGGGAAAGCCAAAATTTAACCAATCTATTAAACTTATATAGGTTTAAAGTTAGTAACACTTTTATTTTTGATGCTTCCCAAGATTTTTATAAACTTTCTCCATCAGAAAATGAGCTTACTTCAACAGGTCATCAAGGTTTTTTCCATATTAGTGGTAATGATCTTACTGGCGGTAGTGTGCTTTCAAATTGGCTAAAATCAATATCTAATAATTTTGATAATGGATATGATAATGGTGTAATTCCAATACAAAAAAATAAAAACTCTACTTATTTAAGTATTCCTTATGGCATTGCATATTTTGGTTTTGGGCAACACACAACCCTACCTATTTATTTTAAATTTAATAATGAAGAATTTTATCAAATCCAAGTGCCAGGTGACCAAGATATTTCTTATGGGGATTTATTAAATGAGCTTGGGGTTTCTTCTTTACCTAGAGAGGAGGTATTTTCTCAACATCTTCTTCTTAGACAAAGTGATAATTTTGACAAAGGGGGCGCTACAGGTACAAGCAATCTTGACTATAGATATGGGTGGGGGACTACAAACTCTAATGATAAAAATTACAACCCTTTTAAAGGAACAAATTTTATACATAGCGTATATGGTTTGTGTGTTGCACAGACTTCTTTTTCTACTCTGAATTATGCATATACAAGAGATTATGAACCTGATCCAGATCAAGAGAGTGTTAGTTTTGAACCAAGATTTTGGCCTACAAACACACAGATAGAGGCTTTAAATACATATGTTAAAAATAATCCTATAGCTCGTAGACAAATTGAGTGTGCAGAAGAAATTGGATTTAGTGGCACTTGGGTTACAAATCCTAATTTAAATCCTCGAGGTAGTATTGATCAATTAAATAGACCGATAAATGAAGTTAATAATTATTTAAATTCTTTTTTTACTAGTTTAAATAATTATACACCAACCTCTGTTTTAGGTTGTACGGATTCAGAAGCTTTAAATTATGACCCTTTAGCTACTTATGATTTACAATATCCTTATTTTACAAAATGTACTTATTCAATACATGGATGTAAAAATATTAATATTTTGCAACAAGGATCTCAAACTCAAGAAATAGATTCTTCTTTACATAATTTTAATAACTATTATCATTCAGGAAATACTAATCCAATTACAGATAAACCTTGGCAGGATGGAGATATTCCAGGTAAACAGTTTGGTATACAATATTCTCAAGCGCTTGTAGAAGAAGAATTAGAAATTAATGGTAGAAAAGTTCCTGCTAGACTTATAAATGTAAATACAGATGATGGGTCCTGTTATAGAATAGGTTGTATGGATGAATTAGCTGTAGGGGAATTTGCTTCTGGATATGATCCTTTAGCAACAGTAAGCCCAGAAGAATATGGGTTAGATTCTATGTGCGTTTATTATGCGCTTCCTAGAGCCCCTATCTTAAGAATAGTTTGTACAGAATCTTATGACGGAATTAATGTTTGTAATCATAGTACTACAGAAACTGTTCAAGTGATTGTAGACAATAGAGATAATTCTATAAATAGTTTTACACACAGATATGACACTGACTTTGTTACTCCTGCTAAGATGGGTAGAGGTTCATCTAACTCATTTAGTTTATCAGGAGTTACTTTAGATAAATTATATGATGACTATCAGTGGTCTCCTGATAAATTTTTAAATATTTTTCTTGTAACGTATTTAAATTCTACACCAAATGATGTAAGTCTTGCTAAAGGTAAAGTAATTTATACTTCTGAGAACCCCTACATTGCAGACATGGCTCCTTCAGGTTTAAAACATTTTAATATTACTTTACCCTTTTTTGTTTTAGATGATATTAAAGGTGGTAATAGATATGGATATAATTATCCAGTAAACCATCCTGCCTTAAGTAAATTAAAAGAGTCGGGGAGTTATGCTCCGTCCCACAATAGAGCTAGATTTTTAGCTAAAGCTTTGGGGGAAATGTTTGGGTTAGCTCCTTTAACTTCTTTTACACAAAGTAATACAATAGAAACTATATTTGGAGAAGACAATGAAGAGCTGAATCCATGCAGAGCATCTCAATGTGTTTGGACTGACTACAGAACAAATGCATTATGTGGAGACTGTCTCTCAGATACATCTAACGTTGAACATCCTTTTGCTTGGCAAAAAAGTAATTTATGTTTTGATCCTAAAATAGACATAGAAAATAATGGAGAACTAAACATAATGTACAACAGGTCTAAAATAGCTGAGTATGACTCAAGTGCGCACTCTTTAAATCAATACGCATTTACAAGAGATCAAATTATAAGAATGAGAGTTAATATGGATTTAATGTACTATGATACAGATACTGGTACGTCTACAAATGGGGTTTTAAAATCTTTAGTAGAGGGGGCTATAAATCAGATGTCTAGTAATACCATAGCACCAGTTACTGCGCCAGGTTCACGTAATACAACGATTTTATCTAATCCTTGTGATAGCACAGATAACTCATATTTAGACAGAGCTTCTAGATCAAAGCCTAAAGATATTTTTAACACATCTTCTGTATTTAATAATATTCCATCTAAAAAACTAAGTTTAGAAATACTTAAAATAGCAGAATACAATAACTATTTAGAAAACTTTGAAAACAAGGAAGCATCTAAATTTAAAATGATAAAAGATAAAATTTATAATACTATTAATTTTTCTAAGTAATGGCTAAAAAATTAATTAAATTTTCTAATACAAAAGGGGTACATATAAATTTATCTAGAGTTAATGTTCCTATTGAATCTAGTGATCAGGAATCATCTCACCATTCGCAATCAGACGTAAAAGAAGTATCAGATTTTTCTATTAATGAGTTAGCAGCTATGGGTAGAGATATAGCTGTTAATTTTGATGGGTATGAAGTGGGAGATATTCTTCCTGAAGGTATTATATTTTATGTAACAGAATCTGAGTACTATGTAACTAGCCTTAGCAGTATAGGAAATAAAAGGTTTGGGTGTTATGGAGATGTTTATAATTCTAACACTGAAAATGGTATTGGGGGCGGATTTGCTAATACTGAATATATGTTGGATAATTGTTCTGACACAGATACTGCTGCAATTTTATGTAATGAGTATAAGGCAGATAACGAAGAGGAGCAGGAAAAAGGAACATGGTGGTTACCTTCTGTATCTGAACTAGCTGAGATATATTCAGCTGGACTGCTATCTCATAATGAAACATATTTATCTTCTACAGAAATTGATGATAAAACATGCAAGGGCTTTTCAGGGAGTGGGGATGAAATTAATTTATCAAAAAACTCAACATTACCTAATATATTTCCTATTAAAACAATTCCTAAAGAAGATACTATTGCATGGATTCCTATCTTATATCATCTTTCTAATGTTAATGGGGCGTCTTTAGCTGCAAAGCATTTATATGCTAATATGAGCGCTGTAAATAAAGTACTAAGAAAAGAAAATCTTTGGAGGGATGAATCAGAAGCTTCATATGCTAGTACATCTTTACAAAATCAAACAGGATATTTAACAGGTTATCAAATTCCAAATCCAGATGGTTCAGGGCTAATAGATGAAGTTCGTAGATGGCCTGTAGATAATAAGGTATGTCGTATTCAGTTCTTTTTACCTGGTAGGTATAAATTTGAATGGCTAGATCCTATAATATCTATGGAAGAGTTTGCTTTTACTTTACAAGAATATAAAGATCATCCTGACGCTCCTAGCAGTATAAAAAATTTACCTACTCCTGGAGAGTGGTTATCTTTTGGAACTAACCCTGGTATAATAGTTTGGAAAGAAGAATGGTTTACTGAAAGTAATTTAATTAAATTAAATACTTTAGCTAGATCTATTAAAGGGCATGACATACAACTGACTACTAACAGTCTATTTAGTCCAAGCCCTAGCACGGCTAATCTAAACCCTTCTGTTGTACAATCATACCCTTCTCACCATCTGTTAAGTTCAATAGGTTGGAATTCCTCGAGCTCAGGCTCTAGTTTTATATCTCCATATCGAGTGTTTGGATTATCATCAGAATATTACACTAACGGCAAGTTAAATGCGGGCACACATATTTTACATGATGATCTTGATGATATACGATTTATGCATGAGACTCTTCATGGATTAGGATCTTTAGGTCATACTTTTTTACCTCCTAGAATTCAAACGACTCATAGTGTAGGCAATTATCCACACGATAACTCTCCTTTATATAATGACCGTGATGTTGAAAATTTAGATTTATATGATAATAAACTTTTACCTCCTTTTGAATTTGAGTATAGAAATCATATGTACGATTTTGCAGTTGACTTTAGAGATCAGGCTGAGGAAGAGCGAGATGATTACTTAGCAACACTAGGTGATAATTATACTTCTGATGAGCAAGATATTTTAGATGCTTTAAATGAAAGAGCGCTTGGGGCTCAAGCAGAGTTAGATAGTACACCTGAAATAATTACAGGAGACTTTGAATTACCTGGAGGAAATATACATACTGACCCATATGATGAAATTAAATACATAGAAAATATATTTAAAATTCCAGGAGAGTATACTACCAATTTTACCCGTAAATATTCTTTAGTTGATGGATCAGAAACTAATAAAGCGGAAGTAACTTTAAACAAAGCTATAGAGCCATATGATGTTATATTTGGATCGATGGATACTAATCCAATGCAAGATAGTTACTATGTGTTCCAAAGTTTATATAGAGGAGTTGAAAGCTTTTGGGGAGGATCTTATATAGAAGATGATGACGAAAATAAATTTTTTGTTGTTAATCCTACAAATGCAGTAGGGCCAAATGTAACTAGTTATATACCATTTTGTGTAGATCCTGACAATGCAAATGGATTGCCAGACAAAAATGATTTAACTAAGAATACAAAATATGATCCCTTTTGGATGCATAATCATAACAGATTTAATCCTGCTTTTCCTGCATACCCTGATAATTTAGAAACTCATAAACTATATGATCAGGCATACTGTCCTTGTTTATATACACAACAATCCTATACATCGGAGGGTCAGGTATACACTTACACAGTGATGGGGGAAAGCCAAAATTTAACCAATCTATTAAACTTATATAGGTTTAAAGTTAGTAACACTTTTATTTTTGATGCTTCCCAAGATTTTTATAAACTTTCTCCATCAGAAAATGAGCTTACTTCAACAGGTCATCAAGGTTTTTTCCATATTAGTGGTAATGATCTTACTGGCGGTAGTGTGCTTTCAAATTGGCTAAAATCAATATCTAATAATTTTGATAATGGATATGATAATGGTGTAATTCCAATACAAAAAAATAAAAACTCTACTTATTTAAGTATTCCTTATGGCATTGCATATTTTGGTTTTGGGCAACACACAACCCTACCTATTTATTTTAAATTTAATAATGAAGAATTTTATCAAATCCAAGTGCCAGGTGACCAAGATATTTCTTATGGGGATTTATTAAATGAGCTTGGGGTTTCTTCTTTACCTAGAGAGGAGGTATTTTCTCAACATCTTCTTCTTAGACAAAGTGATAATTTTGACAAAGGGGGCGCTACAGGTACAAGCAATCTTGACTATAGATATGGGTGGGGGACTACAAACTCTAATGATAAAAATTACAACCCTTTTAAAGGAACAAATTTTATACATAGCGTATATGGTTTGTGTGTTGCACAGACTTCTTTTTCTACTCTGAATTATGCATATACAAGAGATTATGAACCTGATCCAGATCAAGAGAGTGTTAGTTTTGAACCAAGATTTTGGCCTACAAACACACAGATAGAGGCTTTAAATACATATGTTAAAAATAATCCTATAGCTCGTAGACAAATTGAGTGTGCAGAAGAAATTGGATTTAGTGGCACTTGGGTTACAAATCCTAATTTAAATCCTCGAGGTAGTATTGATCAATTAAATAGACCGATAAATGAAGTTAATAATTATTTAAATTCTTTTTTTACTAGTTTAAATAATTATACACCAACCTCTGTTTTAGGTTGTACGGATTCAGAAGCTTTAAATTATGACCCTTTAGCTACTTATGATTTACAATATCCTTATTTTACAAAATGTACTTATTCAATACATGGATGTAAAAATATTAATATTTTGCAACAAGGATCTCAAACTCAAGAAATAGATTCTTCTTTACATAATTTTAATAACTATTATCATTCAGGAAATACTAATCCAATTACAGATAAACCTTGGCAGGATGGAGATATTCCAGGTAAACAGTTTGGTATACAATATTCTCAAGCGCTTGTAGAAGAAGAATTAGAAATTAATGGTAGAAAAGTTCCTGCTAGACTTATAAATGTAAATACAGATGATGGGTCCTGTTATAGAATAGGTTGTATGGATGAATTAGCTGTAGGGGAATTTGCTTCTGGATATGATCCTTTAGCAACAGTAAGCCCAGAAGAATATGGGTTAGATTCTATGTGCGTTTATTATGCGCTTCCTAGAGCCCCTATCTTAAGAATAGTTTGTACAGAATCTTATGACGGAATTAATGTTTGTAATCATAGTACTACAGAAACTGTTCAAGTGATTGTAGACAATAGAGATAATTCTATAAATAGTTATCCGCAAGGTGGGGATTTTAGAATAGAATCAATTCCTATGACTGATTCCAGACTTAGTGCTTCTAAACTAAATTTTCCTCAAGATGGTTATAGTCCTAATATATTTGGTAATATACCAGGTGTAACATCTTTTCCAAATGTTACTGAAGAGCTAACTATAGCAAGAGCGTTAGAGAACAGTGGACAGCTTTTATCGAGTTCGCTTGGTCTTGTGTTTGAACTACCACCTGGTGAGGCTAGTATTTATCCAAGGTATAATTGTGTTGAAAATCCTATATTATCTAATGGGACTGGAGGTTGTTATTTATTTTCATATGAAAACGAAACCTTTTCTGCACCTTTAGAAGGTTGTAGTATTTCTCCTGTTGTTAGTGTTAGTGAAGGAAATTGTAATAATGTTTCTCTTTTTAGTGGCGGGTACGTAGTTGACTCTTCATGGTTATCACAAGAGTTTCAAACAATTGATAATAATTGTAGTTTTTATAGCCCTAAGTATATTGTGGGGGGAAGCCTAGCTTCTACAGGCTTTGAAAATAATGGGGAAATTGTTTCATCTCCTCCTCCTTTAAGTGAGCACCAAACTGCTCCTGAAGTAGGGTATCCTTGTTTAGATCCTGCTAATAACTCTCCTTGTCAAGAAGGGTCCCGAGATGTTTCTAGAATAAAAGCTGTAGGAAATGTTTTATCAGATGTATTTTTATATACAGAAAAAGGTGATCCTTATGTAGGAGGAATAGTTATTGAAGATGTAGACGCTGGCAACAAGCCAAGACAAATTTCAGCTTATAATATTCAAACATCTTCTAAAGGTTCACTTTTATACACAAGAAATGAATTACTTAGACAAGGTGTAGAATTAGATGAGTATGAAAAGCTTGCGAAAAAAATACGCGAAGTTAAGGAAAAAATTATTAATTTAACTATATTTACCGACAATTAATATTACTATGGCCATTACACAAACTACTTTATATTCGAGATATATGCAAGCTTCTGAAGCTTTAGAAGAACATGCTGTAAAAGTTGCTGAAAAATTAAGTGGCGGTAACTCTGATAAACAACTTATACATAAGTATAATCTAATGTCTTCTTGGATGGATTACATAAAAGATTTTATATCTGTATCTAGTGTAGTTGAAGGCGCTACTCCAGGTAGCTTAATAATGCCACAAATAACAGGACCGTTTATCACTGATCCTGCAACTTTAGCTTATATTGGAGCATGTATTGTTTTAGGTATTAGAGATAATGAAGGGACATATATAACTATAGGAAGAGTTAATCGTGCTAATGCAGATACATGGAAAGATGATCTTTATGAAGCTATTAACTCAAGAACTATTATTACTGGTATAAAATGTACTCCTCGATCTACATCAACTGCTTTATATGAAATTGTATTTACAGAGCAGTCAGATAAATACAATGGGCAGTACTTATTAGTTTCTCCAGGTCTTACTATTGCAGATGGCTATGTTTTTGAACCTGTTAGGGGAGGGGCAACGCCCTCTGTATTTGAAGGTAAAAATTTAACAGACGAACAAATATCAAAATTTAATTCTGTTTTAGAAGATATAGCTATTGAATTAAAAATATCTTACAACAAAAATAGCGGTAACATCGTATCATACTAAAAAATAAATATTAGAAAATGGCAACATATAATAGAAATAATAACAATAGTCGATCTGCTCGGCCGCAAGGTAGAAGTTTTAAAACAGATTTGATAACAGTAGTTCAAAATGGAAATGAAAAACAAGTAACTCGTGATGAGTTACTTCGGCATTTAGAGTCAGCTGTTAATAGCGCTAACTCTGAAATTGCTAGCATTAAAAGATCGTCTAGTCAAAATGTAAAAAAGACAGACGCTGCATTTACTTCTCCTGTGTCAGGAACAACTCCTAGCGCACCAAATCATTTAGCTACAAAACACTACATAGATGCTTCATTACATAATGTAGTAAGAAATGATGGAGCTGTAAAACTAGATAAAAATTTATCGTATAGAGTTAATCCTAAAAAGTTTGAAGGCTCAGATGTTATTACTAAAACATATGCGGATAACCTTTTGTTAGGAGTATTGAAGACAGTAAGAAAATATAATGAAAATATTCTGCCTGCAGCAGTTGCTGGAGATTGTTTTATAATGGAATCTTTTTATGAAATTTTTTCAGTTGATGGTCCTGAGATTCAAAAAGGAGATATATTAATATGTTTAGAAGATTCATCAGGAGGAGAGTACAGTGCTGTTGGGCATCAATTTGCTATCTTAAATACTAATGTTGTTTCTGCAACAGAAGAAAATGCAGGTATATTAAGAATATCTAATGACACGGAGGTTAAAGAATTTTCTTCTGATAACTCTGCTTTAACTCCTAAAAAGTATAAAGACTCGATTTTATCAAGCTCTAATTACAATCGTACTCAGACAACCGCATCTTCATATTTAGTAAACGAGTCAGATAAAGGTTTATTATCTATAGATACTCGTAGAGGAACTACTGAGGTTATACTTCCTTCTGTTGTTTCTTTAGAGCATCCTGAGCTATTTAAGATAACTGTTAAGGATGAGTATGGTCAGGCAGGTTTAAATAATATTACAATTAAACCTACAGGGGCTACTATAGATGGTAAAAACTCAATAGTACTTTCTAATAATTATCAATCTTCTACTATTTATAATGATGGTAGTAATTATTTTATAGAAAATAATAACCCAGGAGTTTCTGCGGGAGGCGAAATTAATAAATTTAAAGCTTTGACAGGGCCTGCATATGTTTCTGCTACAGGAGCGGATGAGGCTGTATTTCAATTTGATATTGATTTAGCAGAGTTTAGTCTTAATGAAGGATTTATTTTTGAGGTTTCTGGTTTGTTTGCTGCTAATTCTAGTACTAAAACTTTAAAATTAGTGGTAGACGGTAATACAACTGTTACAAATGCTACAACAACAGCTCCAAACAATAAGTATTTTGTTGCTAGAGTTACTGTGCTTAAAGCTAATAAATACGCTATGAGTAATGGATACATACTTTTAGAAGGAATAGCTGCAGATACATATGGATCTATGGACGTGAATTTAGATTGGAATAGTATAATAACAGTGAGTGCTACAGCAAATGCTGCTGGTGCAATAACTGATATACAAATACAAGCTGCCTACATACAACCTTTAAAATAAAATATAATGGCTTATCAACCTTTACTAGATGCTATAAATAATGGTAAATTAGGGACTCAAGATTCTCTAGAGATAACATATTCTATTTCTGATTTTAGTTCTTTACTAGTTCAACACCCAGCAGATAAAAATAAAACAGTTATAAAAGGAACTTTTTTAAGTGTTCCTTTATTTAATACTGAAGTTAATAATGCTTTTTTCCAATGGGAACATGTTCTTAACAAAATTTATAGTAGTGTACTTAAATTAAGATTTGTAAAAGTTGATTCTGATGCAGATATAGCTATAAACTTTTTAGGTAAAAAAACAGATGATATTGTTGTTCATAAAAATCAAATATCTTTAAACCCTAACAGAGGCTGGAGCAGCTGTTTAAATCCTGGACAATATACTGTAACCTCTCATTTAACTATTGCTTTAAGTCGTTTCCTTGGAGTAAACAGTAATAGAACTAATTCTCCTTTAAATAAAAAAAATATTTACGAGAACTTTGTAAAAGTTTACAATTTAAAAGTTACTGAGGACAGTGTTATAATTAAAAGTAGTTTATCTCAATCTATAGATGCTGTAAACGATATAGTAGACATTTATGGGGCTGCAGAGGAGTATCCAATAATACGTGGGTGTATGCATAGTCGTGCATCAAACTATAATCCTCTTGCTACTGAAGACGATGGCTCTTGCGCAGAAAGATTTGCAAGAGCGCCTAGGATTACAAATTTTCAAAGTAGGTATTTAGCTAAAGTATCTAATGAATATTATTTTTTAAGAGAAGATGGTTTTAATTCTTTAAATGCTGCTTTTACATTTATACCTTTTACTAACGCTCAGGGAGGTGAGATTTTATTATCTACTATATCTGGTAGTAGTCCAAATGATGTAGATACCAGTATGGTTATTACAGATAAGTCTGGAGAGTCTTTAGGGATGATAAAATATGTGGCATTATTTAATAGTAGTGGGGAAGTAAAAATTTATAATAGACACGGAGATGTATTGTCTGATTTTAGTAACTATGCATCTATTGGAGATTATTTTTCAGCTTCTAAAAAAAGTTTAGCATCTAACTCTGAGGTACACTATCTTTCTGATGGAAATAATAACCACACACTAATGTGGAAAGATGCTACAGGGAAAATTAATCGTATTACTCTTGATGATTCTTTACCTCAACTAAATAATAGAGAAGAAGTTCCAGACTGTGCTATTGATACTTTTCATTATGGAAATGTAGTAGAACAAGATTCATATGTAGGCACCAATAATACAGGGGTACATAGTTTATGGCTTCATCCTCTTTTAAATACTACTAATCCTATCGAACTGTACAGTGCAGCAGGCAATTTTACATATACACAATTTGAAGATAACGGGCAAATAACTTTATTTGCCACTAATTTTACTACGGGGAATATTATGAATGTAGGAGTAAACAGTGATCTTCCAGAAGCAGGTGGCACTGATTATCAATCTTATTTCAATAAGAGTTATCGAATTACTTATCGAAATGGAGAAAATAATTCTGAACATTATGGTAATTTAAAAACATTTATTCTTCCTACTCCATTTGGGGAAAAGATAACATCTTTTTCTCCTTTTACTAAATATCTTAAAATACATACAACAGATGTAAAGGATTATAATTCTAATTATACATTTTTAAATTTAGAGGATAGAGATACTAACAAAGATTTTTTTGTTGGAGTAGATAACTCATATTATCCAGGGATAACGTATGTACTTGAATTATTTAAAAGTGTGAGTGATAATGATACTTTTGGTGACTTAGGTATTTTTAATATTTATAATAATAATTATAATTCAGAGACTAAATTATTTTCAGATGTTCTTGATGGGTATACCCCGCCTACAGCTGAAGAAGTTACGTATGATGCTTTTACTTCTGAAATGCAACACTACCTTTCTTTACCAGTATCGATAGGTAATAAACTTTTGCAATCTTCTCAGTTTAACATGGGGAACATGAATTCTGGTGCATATACAAATGTAGGCTCTCCTGATGCTGAACCAAATTTCTTTGGTAACTTCCATTTAGCTTACGCTGTAAAACATGGATTTTTATTATTTAAAATAAATAATGTAAACGCTAGAGTAGAAGATACAATCTTACATGTGTTTGGTGGGGACTTAGATATGTTAGAAAATTCACATGGGTTTACTCCTATGTGTATGGTATTCTCTCCAAAAGATAATTTTTTATATACTATATTAGAAAACCCTTCAGATCCTAATGAAAGAAAAATAGGTATCTTCCAAATCCAAGACGGAGTTAATAGACAAGGAGCTTCTGCTTCAAGTGGTTTTGAGTTAATACATACAACTTCTATTATAGATAATCCTTTTAATGGAGCTTTAAGTAAAATTACATTAGGAATAGATGGGAACATTTATATTTGGAGTGCGGACAGCGCTGAGTTTTTAAGAATAACAGAACCTGACTTATCATCTAGTGTTCGTATATTTAGAGATAACCCAGCTTTAAGTTCTTTATCTCAGCCTGCTGAACACTTACCTTCAACATTTAAACTTGGTTTAGAATCTGCACTAATTAATAGTAGATATAATGCTTATGGACAAAGATATAATCATGAGCAACATACGTTTCAAGAGGCAGGATCAGATTTATTAACTTTTAATTCTGCTGCATATAATAGTAATTTATTGCTTCCAGGTGGAGTATATAATCTGCAGACTCGAGGCATGTTAGCTCCGCATTATATGAGCGATTTGATTTACAATAGTACAACTCAAAATGCTCCTAATGATGTAGGTAATGTTGATATGGTTTTAGGAGCTATGACAACTAATCAAAGTGGGGGTGTTGTGTTAACCGATTATCAAGGAGATGAAATACAAACTATTGCAGCAAAAACTATCGATGTTCCCAATAGTATTTTTATAATACCTTTAAATACTCAAGAATATTTTAATTCTTATATGGTAGGGTATATCCTACAAGATGATGGCCCAGGCTCAGTGTCTGGTATTAGTCCAATTCAGGGTATAAAAACATATTATGATACAATAGGTTATGTTATAGTAGAGGTAGATATTACACCTACAAGAGTGACGAATTATAGTTATACTATTGCAGGTAAAGGAATTTTAGCTCAAAATGAAATAACTACCGCTCAACAGCTTCAAGCTAATAAAAGTCTTTTACCTGGTATAGGAATATGTAGATTTGAGAATTATAAATATGATATTTTACAATGTCATATGGTAACTAATAATACATCTGAACCTAGTTTGGTTAGATTTGGAGCTATGTCTCTAGACGAAGATACAACATATGGATCATTAGATTCATTAGATAGAGCTAGATATACATTTGGAGATCATATAAAAAGGTTTAGTGGGGAGAAAGTTGTAGAGGTGCATGAACATGTAAACGCTGTTAGTGCAGTAATGAGTTTTTCAAGTGATACTACATTATTAGCAATTGCTACAAACTCAGCAAATACAGAAGCAAAATCTATTATAAGTATATTTGAGTACGCACAAGGTAATACACAAGAGGGCACAAACAAACTAGGAACTGTAGATATTTCTAATCTTTTAACTGCAAAAGATGTAAGTTCTGATACTACATATGATTTAATTCCTGAATTCAAAGTTAGAAGTTTAGAATTTTCTCCAGACAAAACAAAATTATACATTCTTGTCGGGATGGATTTAGACGACATGGAATTTAATAGCGAAGGTTTTGTTGGAGCTAAAAGTAAAATAATAAGACTTGAGATTGCAAGAGATGAAGACGGATCTTCAATAGGTCTTAGCTTTGGTTATGGTACTATACCTGAAACTAAAGATAATTTGCTTGCAGCCCCAAAAAATAAACAGGCTTTATTTACTTCAGTTATAGATGATAATCTTGCAGATGCTGGAAATATAAATTTAAAGAAGTTTACTAATATGACAGGTTTAACAACTGACATAGAAGGACAAATTTATATTTTAAATGCTTTTGATTCTACACATCTAAATTTAGATAAAACAATTACATCTGTTTTAGGTTTTATAGCTGACCCAGACTCACCAATATATGCAATAGCAGGCCCTACAGCTAATGTTATTGCAGAGCCGTGTTCTGGAGAAGAGCGTAACTGTAGTCAGGGTATTTTTGTGATAGGAGCTATAACAGATACATCTCAAAATCCTTTATTTGTTGATAATGTTTTAGATGAATTTTATACTGTATCTAGGCAAATTTATGGATGTACGGATTCTACAGCTTGGAATTTTGACGCAGGTGCAACACAAGAAAATGGTAGTTGTATCTATGAAATAGGTCCAGGAGCTCCTGCTCATGATAGACAACGCCCTTTATATAGTGCACGAGATGGCCAAAATTTACAGGATTGTAATGCATCGCTTCGGTGTCCTGTTCTAGTAATTAGACCTGCAGACTATACAGTTATAAAAGATTTATACGGTCCAACGAGTGGACCGCAGTATATGGTTGGTACAGGTGAACACTACAATGCGGGATGGGATTTACTGTTACATGCAGGGGCTGCAACACAAACTGCAGCACCACAGCAGGGCGTTTATAGCCATTATAACCACGCACACCCAGCTATAAGTGGTTATCATATTTTAGAACCTGACTTAAATGCTAATTGTTGTGAGTGTTTTTATCGTTTTAGATATGAGAGTCCTGGCATTAAGGTTGAAGATGGACAAATTTCAGGTTTCTATCACCCAGGCACATTTAATCCATACAATAATACTTCTAGGCCAGGATACGTTCAGCATACAGGAACTGAAAATGAAACATCTGATTATCTACTATATACACCAACCTCGAATTTGTATCCTTTTTATAGAGACTTTATAATTACAAATCATTCTGAAGCTCAAATAGATGGTAATGCAAGATATGACAATTTCCAACAAGACATATGGCAGACAGCTAATTTTGGAAATAATCCATTAAGCACTGATGTATTTGGGACGGATCTAGCTCTTGAATCAGGTTACATACTATCAACTTTATCTGCAGTAGCAGCATATGTTCATGAAGGGGTAGTTTATTATGCATTCCAGGAAGGAATGGACGTGGAAAATGTGTCGCAGATTTTGGATCCAAGTGCTAGTTTTCTATTTTCTACTGTTACTGCGGGTGAGTATGCAGATAGTCTTGTAAGCAATCTTGCATTTGTTTATGGAAATGTAGGTGATGCAAATCAAATTGTAAGTTCTCCAAATCTTGTAGATAATGGGGCAAGTTTTTTACCTGCAGCCCAGGCTAATATTGATACAGCTCACTGTAGATCATGTACAGACCCAACCGCAACAAACTATGAACCGCCTCATCCAACAATTGGGTGTAGACTACCTCTTTGCCTTTCGGATGCAGATTCATGTGTTGTTGAAGGGTGTATGCCATCTTATGGTTGGTATTATTATACCTCACCCTCTGGTGAGGTCACAGTTGTTGAAAGTTGTGAAACAGATCCAAATGCTACAATACATAACGAGGATTTGTGTGTGTATCCACAAGGACCTTTATGTAGTTGTGAAAATAATACTCCTACACAACCTTCATCTAATGCAACATATAATGTGCATTGTAATTGTGATGGAGATCATCCTGGTCAGGTTTGGGGAGTATCTCCATCAGCAAATAACCTAGTATATATAACACCTTGCGATTGTGATGGAGGCCATCTTTTAGTTAAAAATCATTTCTACTCAACGTTTAAAACTTATGTAGAGGGTCAGATGACGCAAGCCGTATCTAATACTATGAATTTACTGTATCCTTACACTCCTTACACTTATAATGATGTTAAAGATGTGTTAGGTGCAGGATTTTTTAGTGGTAATCAATCTAATCCTACTGGTACAGACGTATGCCAGTACCAAACTTATTATGGTAATTTTGCATCTACAGATATTGCATACAAAAATCTAACTAGAGGCTGTGGTTTTTATGTAGATAGTTCAACAGATACTCCAACATTTGAAGGAGGTCCTAATACTCTATTACCTGGTTTTACTTTTCCAGAAGGAATTTGCAATTGTAACGGAGACCACTCATCTGATCTTCATGGCCCTAACTGTAATTGTGACGGAGAAATTTTAAATCCTAATCACTGTAGTTGTAAAGATGGTGCTTATGAGCTTTATTACCCAGATCCAGATGGAGACAATTTAATAGAATGTCCTACTACAGGGCTTGCAATAAAAATGTGTCCAGAAAGAAATGCAGATGGAAACCTTACAGGAAATAAATTTGAAAAAGATAATCCTTCAAATGTATATACTGCTGCTCAAATAAATTCACAATTTATACCAATAGCAAACCTTACATCGTGTGAAACCTGTACAAACGAAAATGATGTTAACACTGACTGTCAGTGTTTTGAAGGAACCTATGATGCTGATAGCCCAGATATATTTATACAGCCACAAGTGGTTGATAATTCTGGTAACACTGTGGGCATTGCTAATGCTATAAATATACAAGCAGATTATCTGTACCCTGAAGTAGCAACTAGTAGTGTAGCTGATTTAGAAGCACTAGGATATGAGGTGTTAACCGATCTAAACAGCGGTTTCCATATGCCAATCCAAGACTGTGGAGGTAATTGTTATCTTATAGTAGATGATGCTAATACTATTACAGGGGGAGAAGCAAACACTGTTCTGTGGAAAAGAAATCCATCATTTGGTACTTTTAAACATAATACTTGTGGTCAATGTGTTGCAGCAGAAGAAGTAAATCAAGATTGTTGTGTAGAGGCCTTAGATGCTTGTGGAAATTGTACCACTGATATTGTAAATAAAGTTATAGGAGCTGTAGGAAATGCAACGTCATATACTTTTGAGGATCATGAGGAGTTTGGCGCTGGATTTAGTATGGGTAGTGTTGACTATATTGATGAGAACGGTGAAGTTCAAAGTATCAATCGAATATGTAATGTATGTAATCAGGTTACTCCTGGAATGACTACTGCCGATATACCAGAGCATGGCTTTAACCAATACTTCATAGGCGGTGGAGTTGGTAGCGACCTATCTCTAGGCATATATGCAGATGGTACAGGAACTTGTAATGGTTGTTACAATGACGAAACTAGACTATATCTATGGAAAGTAAGTTCTCCTCTTTACGATAGTGATGGTGTTGCTACAGGAGAAACTGAAGATCTTTGGACTGGGTTCTATAGAAATAATATAACAGAATTTATTTTTAATGATTTAGAAGCAGTTTATCCTCAAAGATTCTATTGTAGTGCTTGTGATCTTAATAATGTATATGAAAATGAAAGTCAAATTGTTGCACTAGGATCACTCACAATATTTGGCCCTCAAGAAGGTCTTTTTGGTGAGCTAGGATCGATTGCAGGAGAACCAAATTCTTGTTGTGAAGGATTTTTCTATAGCGAATGTGCTTATGAGAATGGCGGATGTGTTCCAATAGGAACAAACGTTGGAGTAAAAGGATGTGATGGAATATGTGGAAGTGGAACTGTAGAAGATGAATGTGGAGAATGTGGTGGTACTGGAATAAATCCTGATACAGGATGTTGTGGAGATGGTGTAAAAGGGTGTCATGATGATGAGACTTGCTATCCTCCAGATGAGGTTCCTGTAGTTGACCCTTGTGGTACTTGTGGTGGAACTGCAACTCTTTCAGATTGTACTGGTTGTACTGATCCAAATGCTACAAATTATAGTGAGAGAAATATATTTGACGATGGGTCTTGTAATTTCTTATACTTATATGGCGATGTTTTACAAGATGCTGAAATATCACCTAATCAATCTACTGGATCTATTGCAGAATTTTTCTTACCAGTATATCCTCTTTTATTTATGTCTGCTAATTTAAGCTCTATATTTGAAGTTGCACAGAATTTTTCAGGATATGGTTATAGTATAAATAATAGTAATGCTTTAGGTGGAAATGTTACAATAGATAATCCTTATATTGTAAGAGGTAAGGTACAAGACATAAGACAAAATGCAGTTGGTAATGGTTCTATAGTTAGTAATACTCAAAACGGAGATTCAGTATCTGACAACACTATAATTAGAATAGAAAATCCTTTAGAAAATGCTGAGATAACTTATAGATATTCGTATGAATATGATACAAACTATGGTAGCACATCAGGTACAATATCTGGTATTACAGGAACACAGGGGTCAACTGACGTAACTATTTATGAAGATTATATAATTCCAGGTAGTAGTGTTGGAGAAGCTTCAGTTATACCTAAATATTATTTCTTACTAAGAGAAGGATTGCTAACAAGCACAGATCCTTTAATTATATTTGCATCGTATCTAGATAAAATTCAATATATGACTCCTAGTGTAGGGGACGTTTTTGAACATATAGCTCCTAATGGCAACATAATTACTTTGCCAACTCATATTTTATGTGGAAATATAAAAAGTATAGATCAAACTACAGGATTAACAAATGATGTTGTGCTTGGGTTGGACGGGTTTACTGATGAGTATGTTTATAATGGAAATACTAGTACAGGAGAACTTGAACCTCAAGCACAAGTTCAGTATAATAGAGCAACGGCATATATGATTTATGAAGTAATTCCTGCAAAAGATCCAGACGGTAACTACTACCAATTTAATATGGATGTGTTACTTTATACTCAGGGGTATGTTCCGCCAGAATGTATATTCTTTAATAATGATGTTACTGGTTTAAGAATAGAGTTTGAAATTCCTCAAACAAACAATCCAAGTAATACTCGATTTGTTATTTATGATACTAATAATAGAATTGTACATAATTTTACTGAGTTAAGTCCAATTGAGACTAACGATCCTGATGTAAAAAAATATCTTTTAAATTTATCAAGCTTAGATGGGTGCTATTATTTCTTACCTATAGGATTTAAAAAAGATAAAGATTGGTCTGTGTCTAGACTTAGAATAATGAATGGATGTAATATATTACATTATTTAGATTATGGCTCATCTTCAACTTCAACAGGAGCAGCTTTAATAAATACTAATAGTAGAAATACTTGTGAGTATGGCTGCTTTAGTCCTGATCAGGGTATTTTAGTTACAGATCATTGTTATGCTACGGTGAGAAAAGATGTAAAAGAAATGACTCAGATAACATTAACTCTTCAAGGAGGTGCTTCCACTAATCTTAGAGAAGATGATTTCTGGATTAATCTAAAGGTACTAGACTTAGATACTGGAGAAGAGCTAATAGAGATAGATACAGAAGAAGCTGATCCGCCAGATTTAATTCAAACATTTTCTATTTATCAAACCACAAGGTTAGGTGTTGATGTATTTAATCCTGGTTTATTAAGTTTTAAATACGAACTAACTTCTGAATATGGTGAAGTAATAATTTCTAAAACATACGATTAATGAGAAGTCCTAAATTTATAAGATCATTTAATTCTTTTGCAATTGAACCTCAGCCTTATGGCTGCACTAATCCAACTGCATATAATTACAATCCAAAAGCATTTAAAGATGACGGATCATGTATAGAGGTTTCTTTTGGAGAGTGTATTGAGACTGCATTGTTTTCTGTAACATTAAGAGACTGTAGTTCTAAGGAAGCTAAAAGAGTTTTAAAATTATATACCATATGGAAAGCATATAAACAAGCTCTTGCTGAAGGTAATCAAACAAAAATAAATATTTATAGTGAACAGATAGTAGAATTATGCAATCTTGAACACTGCGAATCATGTTAAAAATAAAATAAAATGGATAGAAATAGAGATTTAGCTAAGATATTAGCAAGAATAGAAACTAAGCTTGACGAGCAAATGGATTTAGACTACGCTCGTCATGGGGTAACATTAGTAGATGAAGATTATACCACTGCTATTACAGGAAGTTTTTATGGTGTCCAAGCAGATGGAGAAGGAACTTCTGGCGCTATATTAACTAGTATAACTATAGATGGTGTAACAATAACAGACCCACCTTTAACTATTCCTAACGGAGGAGTTATATACGGAAACATAACAGGCCTTACTAGTAATGGGGGTGATGCTAATTTAATTTTGTTTCACAAAAAAGGACACGGGCCTACAACTAATTTAACATAAGATTATGGGATACGGACATGGAATTGTAAGTGCTAACTCAGGAACAAAAAGTGCTCCTGTACGGATGAAAAAGTATAGTAGAGAGTTTAGCACTTTCTACATTAATTTTGCATCTGTGAGTGGTGCAGCCAGAATTCAATGGACTGGTTCAGGAGGTGTAGTAGTGGGCACAATAACTGCTAAGAAAGGTTATCCTTTTTGTTTATTTACAGCAAAAGATGGATCTGTAACAAATAAAAAGTTTAAACTTAGAACTATAACAGCTGATAGTGTGTCCAGAGGGTTCCATTTAGTAACATTTAATCAGTCATGAGTAAAAATTATAAGTGGGTTAACTTGACACCCGACGAGATCTGGGAACAGACATCTCCAAAAGTTCATAAAAATAAAAAGAAGTACAATCGTAAAAAATTAAAACAAAATGATGAAAAAGAAAATGGCCTACGGCGGTAAAAAGAAAATGATGGCTGGCGGTAAAGCAAAGCCTATGAAAAAAGGTGGTAAAGCTATTTCTAAGTCTAAGCAAAAAGGATTAGCTAGTTTAGCTAAGAAAAAACCAAGTGTAGTTTCTAAAATGGGATACAACCCTAAGAATATGGTAGCAGCTATGGGTGGTCTTAAAAAGGCGATGGCTAAACTAGAAAAAATGGTGCACGGAGGAATGAAGAAAAAGTAATGGAAATATTTAAAGACAACAACAACTGGAATGAAAAAGCTATCGTAGGCTTTATAGCCTTTGCGGTTATGTGTATGATTATGGTAGCTGATCTAGTAACAGGATGGGTGGGCACTGACCTTGTAATAAATGAGTTTGTATATGATTCATTTGTATGGGTAGTGCTTGGTTGTTTTGGAATCTCAGGTGTAGAAAAATTCGCTAAAAAATAAAACTATGGCAGCAAAACGAGGACTATACGCAAACATCCACGCTAAAAGAAAAAGAATAAAAGCAGGTAGTGGAGAAAAAATGAGAAAGCCTGGGAGCAAAGGAGCTCCTACATCGGCTAACTTTAAAAGAGCAGCTAAAACAGCTAAGAAAAAATCTTACGGAGGTAAGGTTAAAGCTGTAGCTAAAAAAAGAACTACTAGACGAAAAAAGAAATGAGAAAACTAATTTACTTATTTTTAGTTTTAAGTCTAACAGTTACAGCTCAAGATACTATTTTAGATTGTCTTGGAACAGAATCACCTAGCTCATGGTTAGGGGATGGTTTCTGCGATGACGGTTCTTATACATGGGAAGGAAGTCCAGTAGATTTTAACTGTGAAGAGTTTGGGTATGACGCAGAAGACTGCCCATTACCTATAGACACCGTACCAGGATGCACTGATATGTTAGCGTTAAACTATGTGCCTGAAGCAAACTTTAATGATGGCTCATGTGATTATCCTATATTTGGATGCACTAATTCAGAAGCTCCCAACTTTAATCCTTGGGCACAGGTTGATGATGATAGTTGTGTAGGTATAAGCTGCTCTGACGGAGAAGCTAAAATGATTTTTAAACTTACACTAGATCAATATCCTGGTGAGACAGGTTGGATACTAACAGATCTATCTAACGGTCAAGCTGTAGAAAGCGTAATGGCTGGTGAGTACTCTTACGAACAAGCTAATCAAACTATTGTATATGATTTATGTGTACCTGAAACAGGTGTAGAACTTATATTAAGTGATATATATGGTGACGGTTTAGAAGGGTCTGTATTTGGTGGTTCAGATGGAGACTTTATAATACTTGGTGATGCAGAGCCTTGTGGTAGTTTAGACACCTTATGGGCTTTAGAAGATGCAGGGTTTGGGGGTGCCGCCTATTCAGGTCCTATATGGTTACAACAATGTGATGTACCTGCGATAGAGGGTTGCACAAATAATTCCTATATAGAGTTTAGTCCACAAGCTAACCTTGATGATGGTTCTTGCGAAACACTACATACTCTAGGATGTATTAATCCAAGCGCTTTTAATTATGATTCCAACGCTACATTAAACGAAATAATACCTACATGTAACTACACTCTTATTATAGAGGACGATGGTGGTGACGGATGGGGTGATTGTTACATAGGTGTAGTTCAAGAAGATAGTATTTTAGGAGTATACACTATGGGTCCTGGATCTTACTCACAAGAGTTTGGTGTAACTTTAGAAACAGATAAACCTGTAAAAGTATACTACTTTGAAATAGCTAGTCCGCAAACTCCTACTGCAGAAGTTGCATTCCAGACTATGCATAATTCCTTTAAACTTATAAACTCAAACGGTGATGTGACGTTGCAAGGTGGTGTGTATCCATTTTCTAATAATGGGCAAGGCGCACTTAAAGCATACAAGCCACCGTTTTGGTATGTGTACAATGCACTTCCATTCTGTGGAGATTATTGTATACCTAAAGTGTACGGGTGCTTGGATGAACAAGCTTTAAACTATACCTCTGACGCAAACACCAATGACGGTTCTTGTATTGAGATAGTAGAGGGTTGTACCTCACCCTTCGCATTTAACTACGACTCACTTGCTAATGTAGATAACGAAAGTTGTGTAGCAGTAGTGGTTGGTTGTATGGATCAAGAAGCCTGGAACTATAATCCAGAAGCTAACACTGCAAATGAATCTTGTTTGTACTTTGGTTGTACAGATAATTTAGCTCTTAATTATGATAGCGCAGCAAATGTAAACAATGATAACTGCATCTATCCTGTGCCAGGATGTACTGACCCTCTTGCATTTAACTTTGAAGTAGATGCTAATGTTAATGACGGTAGTTGCATCCCCGTTATAATAGGATGCATGGATCCTACAATGTATAATTATAATGAAGAAGCAAACACAGAAAACAATAACTGTATACCTTTTATATTTGGGTGCACTGATAGTACTGCATTTAATTATGACCCTCTTTCTAACTCGGACAACAACACCTGTATAGATTATGTGTACGGGTGTATTAACTCTCAATCATTAAATTATAATTCAAACGCTAATTTTGATGATGGTTCTTGTATAAATATAATATACGGATGTACTGATTCTTTAGCTTTTAATTATAATCCTTTGGCTAACGCTGATAACGAAACTTGCGAGAATGTAGTGTATGGGTGTCTTAATGTTGTAGCTTTAAACTACAGTCCAGAATCTAATACTGATGATGGTTCTTGTATTACACCTATATACGGGTGTACAGATAGTACTATGTATAACTATAACCCGTTAGCTAATACAGATAATCAAGCTTGTATATTATTTGTATATGGGTGTGACGACCCTAACGCTTTAAACTACAACGTTGATGCTAACACAGACGACAATAGTTGTATTCTTCCTATATACGGGTGTATGGACTCTACAGCCTTTAATTATAATCCTTTAGCAAATTCAGATAATGAAACATGTGAAAGTATTGTTTATGGTTGTACTAATCCTATAGCTTTAAATTATATTTCTCAAGCAAATGTAGACAATGGTTTATGTATTACTCCTATATATGGTTGTACAGATAACACTATGTACAATTATAATCCTTTAGCTAATACGGATAATGAATCCTGTATATCTTTTGTGTATGGATGCGATGATCCTGCTGCTTTAAATTATAATGCTGAAGCCAATACAGATGATAACAGTTGCATCCTTCCTATATATGGTTGCATGGATTCTACTGCGTTTAACTATGACGCTCTTGCAAATACAGACAATGAATCTTGTATAGAAATAGTTTATGGCTGCACAGACCCTGCAGCATTTAATTACAATGCTCAAGCTAACACAGAAGACTTTTCTTGTATAGGTGTAGTATATGGATGCACTGATGAATTAGCATTTAATTATGATTTATTAGCAAATACTGACAATGGTGGATGTATAGATGTGTTGGAGGGCTGTATGGATCCGTTTGCACATAATTATAATGGCGTATATAATACAGATGATGGTAGTTGTTTATATGATGCAGGTTGTATTGATGGTCCTGGTATTCCATACTGGTTAAATGACACTTGTTATTCTTGGGTTATTTTAGTAGATCCTTATTGCTGTAATAATGAATGGGATGACAAGTGCCAACAAATATATTGGAGCTGTGCTTGGGATAGTCCTTTAGACACAAGAGATTTACTAAGAGGGCACAACGTAGTTATGTATCCAAATCCTATGGGAGATATACTAAACATACTAACAAACGGTCCTGTGGGTATAGAGGTGTATGATATGTCAGGTAAGCTTATAATAAAAGTTAAAGAAAATCACACTTCAAAAGGATTAAACCAATTAGATGTAAGTTTATTACCTTCTGGTATATATAATTTTAACATAACATATAATGGTAACACAAGCACCACAAAAGTATTAAAGAAATGAAAAGACTATTAATAATATTATTATTTATTCCTTTTTTAGGAAATGCGCAAGGGTTACATAAAATATTTAAATACTCTACATTTTATGCCGCAGTTAATGGTGGTACATCATTAGGTGATGATCAAATATGGTCTGTAACATCTGGTGCATTAGAAGAACAACTAGTAGAAACACCTTTTGATTATACATTATCAATAGGTATAAGAAAAATAAAACGATTTGGATATGAAAACAGGGCTCTTACTTTTTATAATGGTACAGAAAATTCATACAGTGATGCTGCCACAATTGGTAGAGTCGATGGCTTTGAGTATTTATTCGAGGCTGATTTTGTAAGAAGATTGGGTGTTAACTTTACAAACCAACACCACTTTGTAAGATACGTTGCAGATAAGTGGGTTAGTAAAGTAGAATACTTAGAAGACGGGTTTGCAGATATAAAATACTTTGAAGCATCTGAGCGCTTCCGTTTAAAAATAGGTGAAGCAGGTAAGCTATCTGTAAATGTAGGTGCAGTACAACGTTTAGCAGAGCCATATGGGTTTGACCCCCTGGCAGACTGGGTGCTGGACAATGGGACATTACATTATACATACTTGGCACTTCAAGAGGGATACACTATAACATTAGATGGACAGTATTCAGCACCCAATGGAGAGATAGTAGCAACTAGCCAAGAGGTTTGGGAAGAGGTTGTTATACCACAAGTAATAGATAACTATGTAGAAAAACAAAGAAATTCTATATCTAGTATAGTAGAATATTCTGCAGTATTAGGATTTGATTACTATCATTTTACAAAAGACTTCTGGTTCCATAGCTGGGGTAATCTTATGCCTTATCATATAGACACAGACAATACGTATTCTTATCATAAGTTTAATAACGGACAATGGTTAGATTACTCAGCAGGACTTATATTTGGATACAGATTTAATAAAAGTCTAGGAACATTTATAGAAGGTAGATACAATAAGTATTGGAACAGACAATGGCACAACTTTAGTGTAGGAATTAACTATGTAATATTTTAAAGATGGCAAAAGAATTAAATGAAGATACAACTCTAAAACTCAGTATAAAAACATTAGCAGGCATAGCAGTGTTAATCTTTACACTTGTAGGTATGTGGTTTACTCTGCAGGCAGATATATCAGAGGCAAAGGAATTACCTAAACCACCAGATCCAGAGATTACTCGTATGGAGTATGATATGAAAGATCAATTGATACGACAAACTATTATGTCTACTCAGGATGACGTTAAAGATATTAAAAGTCAAATGATTAGAATGGAGGATAAAATTGATAAATTAAGATAATGATAAAAGTATTAATATTATTAGCGCTTGTAACTGTAACTGTAAATGCACAACATTTACCAGTTCGTAATGCCGATAATGTTAATAATGTTTTATATGCTATAGAAAATTTTGCTTTTGCAACAGACAAACAGCTTCATATAGGAGGTTCTTATTTAATGAGTTCTACAATAGCTGCTATAGTTTATAATAAAACAAGAAATAAAAAACGTGCTTTACTTTCAGGATTAGGAATATCACTACTCATAGGAGCTAGTAAAGAAGTATACGATATAAAAAATGGAGACTCTAGTTGGAATGATATGTTAGCAAACACAGTAGGGGCAACCATGGGTGTAGTAACAATAAAGATTGTAATATGAAAAAACTATTAATATTATTTCTGTTTCCTCTAACAGCACTTTGTCAAGATTTTCCTGATGGTATGGTTGCTGTTGAGTTTAATGCTAGCTTTAACAAAACTAATGAAGTAGCTTGGTTACCTAAGCTTACAGACTGCGAAACTAAAAGAGTTGATATAGCAGCAGACTCAAGATGGTCTAAAGAGTATAAAATAGTAGTAGTTCCTACTATTGTTATATTTAACAACAATGAAGAAGTAAAAAGATTTCAAGCAAATATCATGATGACTATGGAGGCCACTAAAAAAGATGTGCAAAACTCTATAGATGAAATTGTAATGGAAGCATTTTAAATTTAATATATGAGACTAAGTAAAAATTTTGTATTGTCAGAGATTACTCGAAGCAATACAGCAAGAAGAAAAGGAATAAGTAATGAACCAGAAAAAAAACATCTGGCTAATCTGCAGACTATCATTACAGAGCTTGTTCAGCCTATGCGCGATGCTATCGGTCCTATCCGTATTAGCAGTGGTTATCGCAGCCCGAAACTTAATCGTGCTATCGGGGGAAGTAGCCGCTCGCAGCATTGTAAAGGCGAAGCACTGGATCTGCAGTTTTGGAAAGATGGAGAAATGAATAACCAAGTTATCTATGATTGGGTGCTAGACTCAGGTTTAGAATTTGATCAAATGATAAATGAGTTTGATTTTGCATGGATACATATATCATTTAGTTCAGGCAAAAATAGAAAGCAAGTACTAGAAGCTTATAAAAACGATCAAGGTAAAACAGCTTATAGACATGCAAGTGATAACATAAAAGCACTTTAATGAGTAAGTTATTAAGTTTTTTAGGTGGAAACACCATTGAGAAGATTGGAGACGTAGTAGATAAACTAAGTACGTCAGATTGTATACCACCTCGAACAAGGTTTTTAATATCGTATACTATTTCTTTTATTGTTGCCATCTATTTTAAATTAACTTGTAAATATCCTTCACATCCTTTTTCTTTATTCCATATATAAGCCTGCGCTTCTCGTTTACTATGATACCCCATCATTTTATGCCAGGCATCATTAGTTGCTATACTGGGTAGAAACCTTACTTTGACTCCCGAGAACGTATTAACGATTTCTCTATGCTGGTGTCCGCAGTGCACTTCTCTATGTTCGCATTCTGCAAACATTGCTGGCATCTCGGTTGCCATAAGAAGGGGCATGTCTGCTGGCTTCTCTTTATCCCCATGTGTAAACATAAGCATATTGTTTCCGTATTTGTAATACTTTCTTGACTCATAACTATTATATACTGTCACTGGTTTATAATTTCTATACCAAGACTCCATTACTTCTCCTATATAAAACATACGTTCAAAGTCATGGTTACCTTGCACTACTATAACATCTACAGGTGCAAACGCAGATAGATAATCTATCGCTTTAACCAATAACTTCCAATAACCTCTAAAAGTTTGTTGCCATTCTTCAGCATCATGCTGCGGCGTACCTTTAGTGGTGGCTCTACTGTATCCTTCAGAGTTAAGACCATCGTTACCAATAGGTAATATAAATCTTTCTATATTTAATCCTTTAGCTTTTTTATGTAACTCTTTTATAGTGTTCATAAAA
>CAACVC010000028.1_pt1 | contig 30908 bp, 48 predicted proteins | sample 2381761 | NCBI WGS metagenome assembly CAACVC01 (sample SAMEA5211966, study PRJEB30684) | marine metagenome | biome: Marine; feature: Epipelagic; material: Water | collected 2015-10-15 | depth 45 m
TAAAAAGTTATCTCCATGCACAAAAGTTAGTTGGAGCTGATAAAATTCCAGTTCCTAATAAACATGCAACCGATGAGGATTGGAATGAAGTATTTAAAAGATTGGGTGCTCCAGAAACTCCAGAAGATTATCAATATAATCTCAAAGATGTGGAAATGGATCAAAACCAAGTTCAAGAGTTTAATAAAACTGCTCATCAATTAGGATTACTTCCAAAACAAGCTGAAGGTCTTATTAAATTTTATAATGAGATGAATGGTAATATTGCAGTATCAGAAGAAGAAGCTGCTGCTCAAGCTCAATTAGTTACAGAAACTGAACTTAAAAAAGAGTTTGGACCACAATTTGCTAAAAGACTTGACCAGGCTAAAAAGCTTGCAGTTAATTCTTTAGGATCAGAATTTTTAGAAAATACATTTTTAAAAGATGGATCAAGAATTGGTGATAATATTAAAGTTATAAAAGCTTTTTCTGAACTAGCTGATAAATTATCTGAAGATGAAATCATTAAAGGTGATGGATCTGAATATATGACAGCTAAAGATATTGAAAGAGAGATTAACGAACTTACTCAAGAAGGATCTGCTTATTGGAGTAAAACACATCCAAATCATCAAAAAGCAGTTCAAGAAGTCTTGAAGTTAAGAGAGATGCTCAATGGCGGATAAATTTGAGCCAGGTGAAATAATTTCAGATGAAGAAGTTAGACTTGAATGTTTAAGACTAGCAACTGAATTTGGTCCAGAGAATGATCGAAGAGATCCTCTGCCAATAGCTGATAATTATTATACCTGGGTAAAACAAAATTCTAAGCGACAATCTGAAAAGACCGCTAAGAAAAAAGACAAAGTGAAGTCTTAAAATTTACAGATGCGACCTCCATCCTGGAGATAACCAAGTCGATTAACATTAACTAACAACAATAAGGAGATTTGAAATATGTCAAATCAAATTACTACAGCTTTTGTACAGCAGTATTCAAACAATGTACAAATGCTATCACAACAAAAAGGCTCATTACTGAGATCTGCTGTTGATGTTGAAACTGTTGTCGGCAAGAATGCTTTTTTTGACCAAGTTGGCGTAGCCTCTGCGGTTAAAAGAACTACTAGACATGCTGACACTCCACAGATGGATACACCACATGCAAGAAGAAGAGTTAGCCTTGTTGATTACGAGTATGCTGATCTTATCGATAACCAAGATAAAATTAGAACTCTAATCGATCCGACATCATCTTATGCTACTGCTGCTGCTTACGCATTAGGAAGAGCACAAGACGATGAAATTATCGCTGCATTATCTGGAACTGCATTTACAGGAGAGACTGGATCTACATCTACTGCTCTTCCGACTGCACAAAAGATAACTGAAAGTGGTACTGCTGGTTTAACTATTGCTAAATTAAGAAGTGCAAAAGAACTTCTTGATGCTGCATCTGTTGATCCATCAATTACTAGATACATTGCAGTTGGACCCAGACAGATAACTGACCTTTTGGGAACAACAGAAGTTACATCTAGTGATTTTAACTCTGTAAAAGCTCTAGCGAATGGAGAAGTTAATTCATTCTTAGGCTTCAACTTTATCGTGTCTAACAGACTAGACATCGCATCATCTAAAAGACTTTGCTTAGTATGGGCAATGGACGGATGTAAGATGGCTATCGGTCAAGACTTAATGACTAGAATTGATGAGAGATCTGACAAAGGTTATGCTCATCAAGTTTATGTTTGTCAAAGTCTTGGTGCGACTAGAATGGAAGAATCTAAAGTTGTAACAATCCAAGCTCATGAAGCTTAATCAATAGGAGAAATATAATATGGCTAATTCGATACAATATGCGAAAACTGTTAGTGTTCCTTCTGAAAAGATTAAGACTAACGAACTAAGCGGTAGAGTAAGAGCTGCATTTGCTGAATACGAAGCATCTGCGGAGCAATCAACTATCACTATGTTTACAATACCAAATGGTGCAAGAATGCTATCTGGTGCTGTTAGTTATGATGCTTTAGGATCATCAACTACAATTTCTGTAGGTTATGCTGCTCATAAAAAAGCAGACGGAACAGATCAAGCTCTTGATGTAGATGAATACAAAGCTGCGGCTGCGTCAACATCTGCTCAAAGTGTTTCTGTTTTAGATACAATGGCTTTAGGAAAAAACTCAGTTGCGGATGCAGATAAAGATGGTGTTCCAGTTACTGTAACATTAGCTGGTGCTAATGGTACAGGAACTATCCAACTTCAGATGTTCTACGTTATTGACTAATAACTAATTTTGTTTGGCGGATGAAATACTCCGCCAGGCAATAGTAAAATGAAATATATTATAATTTTATACATGTGTTCTTTTTCAACATCTCCTCCTCAATGTATGCCAGGACAAGTTTTAGGAATAGAATATAACAATTACAATGATTGTATTTTAGATGGTTATTTACAATCACATAAAAGTTTAAAAAGTTTAGATAAAGAAGAAATAATTAAAAATAAATTAGCAATAAAATTTAATTGTAAAGAAATCAAAGTGGAGAATATATAATGGCATCAGTAGTAGATATGTGTAATTCAGCTCTTAACTTATTAGGAGCATCAACAATTTCAGCATTAACAGATGATAGTAAGAATGCTAGATTATGTAATCAAAGATATGAGCCAGTAAGAAATAGAGTGTTTAGATCTCATGCTTGGAATTGTTTACACAAAAGAGTTCAATTAGCTCAAAACAGTACAGCTCCAGTAGTAGAATATTCTTTTGCTTATGCTCTTCCTTCAGATTGTTTAAGAGTTTTAAAAGTACACAATGGAGCAACAGATAGTATTCAATCAGATATTAATTATAAATTAGAAGGCAAAAATATAGTAACTAACGAAGGTACTATTTATATAATTTATATTGCAAAAATAACTGATCCAAATGAATACGATACTTATTTACAAGAAAGTATTTCTCATCAACTTGCTGCTGATCTTGCTTATGCAGTAACAAACAATGCAACTCTAGCGGATAAATATATGGTTAGAGCAGATGAAAGATTAAGAGAAGCAAGATTTATTGATGCAACTGAAAACTCACTAGGTACTATTGAAAGCTCTGAATTTACAGATGCTAGATTATAATGTCAAAATCATCTTTTGATCCAAGATTATTAGAAAAATATTCTGAGCCTAAATCACTTCTTCATTTTCAATGGGGAGATGACAATAAAGTTTATCGATACGCATTAGTAGAAATTATTAACGAACATGAGATTGATCCTACTTCTAAATGTAAAAGAGAAGAACAAGGATTAAGCCAACAAGAAATTTTTAGAAAAATATGCCAAGAACGACACTAGCTTTAACTTCTTTTGTATCTGGAGAATTTTCTCCTAAAATGGAAGGTAGAACTGATTTTGAAAAATATAGTTCTGGAGCAAAAACTTTAGAAAATTTTTTAGTACATCCTCAAGGTGCTGCTACTAGAAGAGTTGGAACTCAATTTATTGCTGAAGTAAAATCTTCTGCTGCTAAAACAAGATTAATACCTTTTGAATTTTCAACTACTCAAACTTATATTTTAGAATTTGGAAATAATTATATTAGATTTTTTAAAGACAAAGGACAGATTTTATCTGGTGGTAGTCCTTATGAAATATCTTCACCTTATTTAACAGCTGAACTATTTGATATTAAGTGGGCTCAATCTGCTGACATAATGTACATTGTGCATCCAAATCATGAAACTATGAAGCTTTCAAGAACTGGACATACTTCATGGTCTTTAACTCAAGTTGATTTTACTAATGGACCTTATCTTGCAATAAATTCTACAACAACTACTTTAACTCCAGCCTCAGCAGCTGTTGGAACTGGTGTTAATATAACTGCATCTGCAGTTACTGGAATAAATGGTGGAGCTGGATTTCAAACAACTGATGTTGGAAGATTAATTACTTTTAATTCTGGAATTGCAAAAATAACAGCTAGAACAAATACGACAGTTGTTGTTTGTACAATTTTAACAGCCTTTACAAATACCAATGCTAAAGCAGATTGGAAGCTTGGAGCTTTTTCAGATACGACAGGCCATCCAAGCTGCGTAAGTTTTTTTGAGCAAAGATTAGTATTTGCTGGAACAACAGATGAGCCACAGACATTATTTTTTTCTGCTGCTGGTGATTACGAAAACATGACAACAGGAACTAATGCTGGTGATGCTATGGTTTATACGATTGCATCTAATCAAGTTAATGCCATTAGATATATGAAAGCTGTAAGAACTTTAGTTGTTGGAACGACTGGAGGAGAATTTACAGTATCAGCAGATGGTACAGATGCTTCTATAACTCCTACAAATATAACTATTAAAAAACAAAGTTCATTTGGAACAGCTAATGTAGATGCTATTCCAGCTGGTAATGCAATTTTATTTCTACAAAAAGCCAGAAGAAAAATTAGAGAATTACAGTACAACTTTGATAGTGATGGTTATCAAGCTCCAGATCTAACTATTTTAAATGAAACAGCTACAGATACTGGAATAAATGAAATGTCATTCCAACAAGAGCCAAGTAGTATTATTTGGTGTGTTAGAGATGATGGAGTATTAGCTGCATTAACATATCAAAGATCAGAAAATGTTATTGCCTGGACAAGACATATTTTCGGTGGATCTTTTGGTAGTGGTAATTCTGTTTGTGAAAGTGTTGCTTCTATTTCTGGAACACTAACAGAAGATGAAGTTTGGGTTATTGTTAAAAGAACAATTAATGGTGCAACTAAAAGATATGTAGAATGTTTTTCTAATTTTGAATTTGATGAAACAGATGCAACAAGTTTTAGATTTTTAGATAGCCACCTCACCTACTCTGGATCTTCTGTATCATCATTAAGTGGATTAAGTCATTTAGAAGGTCAAACTGTATCTATATTAGCTGACGGATCTGTACATGCAAATAAGGTTGTAAATTCTGGTGCTGTTACTTTAGATAGATCAGTTACTAAAGCTGTTATCGGTTTATCTTACGATAGTATTTTACAAACAATGAGAATTGAAGGTGGAGCTGCTGAAGGAACTTCTCAAGGTAAAACAAAAAGAATTTCAAAAGTTGTTTTAAGATTATTCGAAACTGTTGGTGTTAAAGTTGGACCATCATTATCTAATCTTGAGATTATTCCTTTTAGAACAACTTCAAGTAATTTATCTGCTCCAGTTAATACGTTACTTGCTGGTGATAAAGAAATTGAATTTAATGATGACTATAATTCGGATGGATTTATATTTATTAAACAAGATCAGCCTCTGCCTTGTTCAATACTTTCAATATATCCAACTTTAGTTACATCGGATGGCTAATTTTAAAATAATTCCTTACGAGAGACATCATGGTGATGAAATGGTTGAGTTTGGATTAAACCATAAATTAATGGATATAGATGCAAGTTATACGGAAACTAGAATTGATACTAAAGTTTTTGGCCTGTCATTCACTTTATTGGCTGACAATGAGCCTATACTTTCTGGTGGGATTATTCCTCTTTGGGATGGAGTTGCTGAAGGCTGGGTTATGGCAAGTAAAAAAGTTCATAACTATAAAATTAAATCAGCTTCTGCGGTCAAGAGAAGATTAGATTTACTTTGTAAGAATAACGAAGTTTGGAGATTGCAAACAGCAGTCAAAGAAGAATTTATAACTGGTGTTCGGTTTGCCGAATGGCTTGGTTTAAAAAATGAAGGTTTGATGACCATGTATGGTCCAGACAAAACTAACTATTATAGGATGGCAAAAATTTATGAGTTTTCTAGGTAATATAGCTGCTGCTCAAGGAGCAAAAACAATTGGTAAATACAATTCAAGTGTAGCTTACGAAGAAGCTTTATACGAAAGAAAAAAAGCAGCTGTAAAACAAAAGGTATATGAAACAGTTGAGAAGCCAAGATTACTAGATCAACAAGATCAACAATATTCAGATTTTTTTGTAAAGTCTTTAAGATCTGGTGCAGAAATGAGAGCTGGAACAACTCCGTTTATAGTTGCTTTAAGAAATAAACAATTGCAATCTTTTGATTTAGCAATAGCAGATTACAATTCTAAAGTTGCAGTCCAAGATCAAATTAATCAATCTCTACTAATTGAAGCTAGAGGTAGAGGTGAAGAATTTAAAGGTAAGATGACAGCTAATACACAATATATGGCAGCTGCTGGAAGCTTACTAACTATGGGATCTAAATCTCAAGATGCTGGAAGGTTAGTAATTACATAATGGCAAAATTAGAAATATTTAATAGCCAGGCAAAAGTTCAAGAAAGTGCTACACCAAGAACTTCTGCTCTTGCGTTACCAATGTCTTTAGCAACTCAAAGAGGTGCAGCTGTTACAGATATTGCAAAATCAATCTCATCTATTCAAAAAGAAATGTATGCGATTGAAGATCAAAATAATGTAAATAAAATTTATCCTCAAATTAAACTTGAGATGGATAAAAAATATTCTGTATATAAAGATAGTATAGATACAGATGCTCCTAATAAATTATTAAAAGATTTAGAGCCAAGTAATTTTAAAAAATTTTTAAATGGTCAAAGTGTTCCAGTACAAAGATTATTAAAAAATGAAATTTCTAAAAATGCAGCTATATTAATTCCTAAATTAAATGGTGCAGTTTCAACAAATAATATTGAACAATTTACTTTAACTGTTGGAGATGCTTTTGATACATCTATTGCTCAAATGCTTTCTAAAGATCAAGCTGAAGTAGCCATTGGAACTATTGCTTTTGAAAATTTAACTAATAACAAAGGTTATGAAAAATATATTGGAGTAAAAGAATATAAAGCATTAGTTAAACAAAAAAAGAAAATTAAAAATAAATTAATGTTAAATACAGAGCTTAACATTAATCCAAAAGGTATTCTTGAGAATGAACAAGCATTAAAAGAGGCTGTTGGAGTAGAAGAAGCTAAAGAGTATTTACAAAAAGCTAAATATGCTTTGGTTGCAAAACGATTTAATAAAGATGAAGAAAATAAACTTGCAGAATTAAGAGATCAAAAAACTCAAATAGGTGCATTTTCAGAAGTTCTTTATAGAATAAGTAATTATCAAAAAAATCCAGATGATGAGTTTTCTAAAAATGAATTACCAACTGGCAATGAGTTATATCAGTTATTTGAAGATGGTATAATTAATGAGGCGATGTTTATCAAAGCATCAACTTTCTTGGTTGACAAAGACCAAGACGGAATGACTGATGATGAGCTGTATATGGCAATCACTACACAATTATATTCTGCAACAACTATTCAGCAATTAGATGATATTAAAAAGTCATACATCCTGGACAACAATGTTTTAAGAAATATGGCTATGGATGATACTGCTGATTTTAATGCTTTGATTGATAAATCTAAAGAAGATTTTGCAAGTCATAAAGATTTTAAATTTTATTCACAGTTAATAAATTCTAATATTAGAAACATCTCAAACGTAAATAGTAGAAATGCTCAAGCGATTGCTCAATTTATTGCAACTAATGAAAAATTTATAAATCAAGCCTATACTAAAAAAGTATTAAATGGTGTTACTCCAGAAAATGCTTACTTAGAAACTTTAGAAGAACAATTCCATACATCTCTTATACCAACTTTAGATAGTTTAGTTTTTCCAGAAAAACAAGAGGATTGGACAAAAGCATTAACTGATAATTCATATTTTGACCAAGTTGCCTCAAGAGTTTTAGAAGAATATAAAAATTCTAATCAAACAAATACAGATGCAAAAATAATGATGGAAAGTTTAGATCAAATAAATTTTGTAAGAGATGTATTTGCAATAAGATCAGAAGTAGCTCCTCCAGGCGAAGATCCGTTTTTATTTGCAACTCAAAAAGGTGTTAAAATTAATAAACTTAAAAAGAAAAATAAAAAAATAGATTGATGACTGATTTAATAAATAATATTTACTTACCAGATTTTACTAAAAGAAAAATAAGAGAAGGTGATGCTTACAAACTTCTTACAAAAAATAAAATGGACACCTCAACTCTTGAAGGTTATGAAAATCATCCAGATGCTGGAGTAGTTAATTTTGAAAGTTTTGATAAGTTTTTAGGTGAAGGCGGTACTAAAGAAGATTGGATTGCAAGACATGCAACACCAGAAGTACAAAAAGAATTTTTTGGTAATGTTAGCGATTTTATGCTTGAGACTGGTAAAGATACAGTTTTAAGTTTAGCAACTGCTGTTGTTAATGGTGCAGATGTTGCAACAAATTTAATGCCATTATTTGTTAAAGCTTTAGATAAAGCTCCGTTAGCAACTGGTATGCCAGAAGGTTTTTTAAATGAAGCTAATGAAAAACAAGTTTATGATTTTGCTAATAATATTTCAAATAATCTAGGAGAAGCTAGAGAATACTTAAACGAATTTAAAAAAGACGATAATTTTGTTTCTCAATTAGTTGGTGTAATGGGCCAAGACCTACTCTACTCTATTCCAATTTATAATAAGTTAAGAGCTGCTGGTATTCCAAAATATCCAGCATTTTTTATCTCTGGTGGTGTTGGTGGAGCAATCGGAATTGAAGATAAAATTATGGGTGCAGAAAGTACATTTTCTCAAGAGTTCTTTTCTAAAGATATTATAGAGCTTAAAAATCTAATTGGAATATTACCAGATACTCCAGAAGATAAGATAGCAGATGAAGTGGTCCAGGCATTAGAATATGGAGCATTCTCAACAGCTATTCCAGGCATTATAGATGCCTTTAAGTTTATGAAAAGATATGTTCCAGCTATGGCTGGTACTACTGGTGCTGCTGTTGGTATGACTGCTGATAATGAAGCTGAAGGCTCTCCAATTAAAACTATTGTTAATGCAGTTAATAAAGTTCCAGTCTTTAAATCAGCTGTTGTAGATGCAACAGAAAAAAAGATTACTAAAGGACCAGGACAACAAGTTTTTAATACAATTAAAAATACTCCTGGTGTTAAAGAAAGTGAATTAAAATGGATGGGTCTTGAGAATTTTTTAAAAGATAAAAAGAATGTAACTCAAGATGAAGTATTAGAATTTATTAATGCAAATAAACTTGATGTTAATGAAAGAAGATTTGGTGCAGCTGACATGCAGCAAGGTCAATCTAAACCTCTTAAAGATTTTTCAAAAGATGAGTTTATAAAATTAAAAGATAATATATTTGAAGATATGGAGGCTAATCGTGTTCCAGATGAATATAGTTATGTTGCTGATCACATTGGATATTTAGAAGATGCCAAGTTTCAAAGATTAGATAACTTTAAAATAAAAAAAACTGAATTTAATGAAGGTTATGATGCACCAGATATAACTGATCAAAATGACAATGTTCATAGATATATGAGTGATAATTATTTATGGTCCGCTGTTAATGGATTAGATGATTATGGAAGTGGTCCAATAGGATTTGATTATTGGCAAAATGCGTTTGCTGAATATTATGAAGTCTTTGGAATTAAGAGTAAAGGTACAAAAACATTAGTTGATGATGTGTTAGAATTACAACTGTATAAAAAATTTGCTGAAGAACAAATGACACTTCCAGATGAGATGATTAGAAATGCTGATGTAAATTATGGTTTTAGAATTGAAGCTGATGCTTTTGAAGATTTTAAAAAATATGTAGATGATGCTGGAGCTTACATTTTTAGATATACCAAAATGGAAATACCTAAAGAACAAAGAAAAGCTGTATTTGATGAATTGATGATTAGATCCAATGAAGAAGAGTTTTTTCAAAGAACTAGTGGCGATAGTATTAGTGAAGCTTTAGATGAATATATTGGAGCTGGTTCAGCTAGACCAAAATACGAACAATATACAGAAGCTGGTGGAGAAGCTTATAGTGAATTAGTATTTACACTTTCTAAAGGTGGAGAAAATGTTGGAACTAAATTTCCAATAGAAACACCTATTACAAAAGCTGCAACTATAAGAGATGTTCAAGTAAGAACTTCTCCTCACTTTGATGTATCTGGAGAAATAGCTCATGTAAGATTTAAAACTAGATTTCAAAAAACTATTGGAAATAAAAAAGATCAAATTCTTGGTAACTACAAAATTCTATCAGTTGAAGAAATGCAATCTGATTTAGTTCAAGGAACAAAACAATTTAATGAAGCAGCTATAGAAAACAGAAGGCAAGAGCTTATTCAAGCAGAAGGAACAAGACAAATTCAAAGAAATAGATTTGAGAATATGTCTGATGGTGAAATTGATGAAATGCTTAAAGACAGTCCACCAGAAAATTTAATTAAAGACTTTCCATTTAGAAATAACTGGTACGAATTAACTTTAAAAAGATTAATTAGATATGCAGCTGACAATGGCTTTGATGCAATATCAATACCTAAAGGATCTGTAATTCAAAACAGATATAATCTATCTAAAGAATATGATGGTATTAATATTGGCTCATTTGATTTGGCAAGAAAAGAAATTGGTATAGAAGCTGCTGACCAAAATGGAGTTTTGCAAATATCTGAAATATTTACATTTGATGCAGTTGAAAAAAGATTTGGTAAGGATAATGCAAAAAAAATAATTGAAAGAGGTAAAACTTTAAAACAAGCTGATTATGATAATGAAAAAAGTTTAGTTATTTTTGATAAAACATTTATTGAAGGTGGAGAAGGTAAAAACAGCTTATATGACAAAACTATTCCAGCTTTTCTTAAAAAGTATGGCAAGAAATGGAATGCTAAAATTTATGATGATAAAATAAGAGTTGGAGAATTTGCATCTGAACAAATGGATGATGCCATAGATATTACAAATGCTAAAAATATGCCAGTTACAGTTTTTGAAATTACACCAGAGATGAAAGCTGGAGTACAAAGTTCAAGTCAACCTCTGTTTGAATTACTTGGTGGAGTAAGTTTAGCAACCTGGGGAGCTCAAGCAGTATCGGATAACATAGAAAACAATATTATTTCACAAAAGACAAATTAATAGTAATAAATAAATAGCTTCAAATATTTATTTTCAAAAATCATAGGAATAAAAAAACATGGTAGTTAAGGCTATAATTAATGCCATTGGAAAGAGTAAGGTAAAACCAAAACAATTTCCTGAAGGCACGGAAAAATTTACAAAGGATGAGACTAAAACTTTATTAGAAGAAGCTCAAGGTAAGATTGAAAAAATACAAGCTGGTAAATCTAAACCAATAAATATTGGTAAAAATACTGCTGACTTTGGTATTGATGGATCAAGTGTTGCTCCTAACTTAGCTCCTAAGATTGTAAGCAAAGTTAAAATGCCAAAACCAACTTCACAGAAGAAGGTTGATGAGTTTTTACAAGATGATGAAAGAATTTTAAAAGAAGCTAAACTTGATGGTAATGAAAGCGATATATTAAATTTTAATAAAATTAATAGTAGCGATGATGTATTATCCAGCATAAGAGTTCTTGGTAATCAATATAAAAATAGTATTGCAAAACAAAATAGAGGTGTTGTAACTTGGAAAGAAACCAACGAACTTTCAACTTTGTTAGGAACTAACTCAGATACGTTAGCTGCTAATCTTTTAAAATTAACACCAGGCTCTGCTTTAAATGCACATGAAATAAAAGCAGCAAAAAATTTATTAATTACACAGCATGAAAAGTTAGCCTTATTAAAAAATAAATTATTATCTGAAGGCGGAGATAATAGTAAGAATGCTTTAGAGTTTGCTCAACAGCATGCTTTAACTGCTGAACTAACTAAAATTTATAAAGGTGTTCAAACAGAAACAGCTAGAGCTCTTAATATTATGAAAGAGCCTAATAACACCAGCATAATTAAAAATATTAATTTAGACGAATTAAATAGAAAAAACATCCTAATGAATTTAGGAGGCAAAGAGCAAATTATAAAAATTGCTGAGTTGTATGGAGAGACACCTGGCCTAGCAAGTAAAATTAAATTTGCAGAAAAAAGTTTTGGCTCAAAAACTTCAGATGCTTTAGTTGAAATATTTTTAAATAATATTTTGATTGGTCCAATGACACATGTAAAAAACATTGGTGGTAACTGGATCTATAAAGCAATGGAAAGAACTGAACGAAAGATTGCTGCTAGAATGTATGGCGGTAAAACTGTCGATAGTGTTGCTGAGTATGAAGATATAGCTGCTGCTTTTGGTGAACACCTTGCAGCAACAAATATGTTTAGAGCCTTTAGTCAAAAATGGAAATCAATAAAACCATTAAGTTCTAATCCATTAAAAACTTATAGCAATGCTCCAGGTGTTGAAAGTCAAATTGCTGGAACTAAATTTGAAAGTCCAGTCAATGCTTTATCAGCAGATGCTTTTGGTGTTAGTCAAGATACAGTATTAGGAAAGTTTGTAGATGTTAGCGGAAGAATTTTAACTATTGATAGACTGCCTTATAAATTTTTGCAGAATGCAGATAACTATTTTAAAAACTCTGCATATCAAAGTGAGCTCTATGCTTTAGCTTTTAGAGATACTCTTAAAAATATTAAGATGGGTAGTTTAAGTAGAAATAAAGCAGCAGATTATTTAGCAGCTTTAGTTACTAATCCAGACAAGACAATGACTAAAACTGCTTTTGAAGCAGCACAAAGAAGAACTTTTCAAACTCCTTTGCAAAAACGAAATGATATTGTTGGAGATTTAACTGGTGCTGTATCAGATTTAAAAAATATAAAAGCATTAAATCCGATAACAATTTTATCATCACAATATTTTACTTTTTTAAGAACTCCAGGAAATATACTTGGAGCAGTTTTGGAAAGATCTCCAGGTGCAAATAGAATTTTAAGAAGTCATAGAGAAGCTCTAAAAAAAGGTGGTGCTGAAGCTGAAATAGCAAAAGCTAAATCAGTTATGGGATGGGCCTTTATGGCAACCTTTGTTCCATTAGGTTACTTTGGAACATTTCACGGATCAGATGTTGATTTAAGAGGAAGAAAAAAATACGAATTAAAAAAGGCTAAAAATGCTCAACCTAAATCTTTTAGATTTCATAATTTTTTATCAGATGAGATACAAGAATTAACTGGTCTTACTGGATCTAAACTTCAGTTAAGTTTAAATGGTTTTGAGCCAGCAATAATGTTAGCAGCAATAGCAGCTGATATTGGAGCTATTATTAATAACATGCAAGAAGATTGGTCTGGCTGGGAAAATACACACAAAGAATTTTATAATTTTTTAACTGCTTATGCTGTCTCTATTGGAGAAAACCTTTTAAATACATCAGTTCTTAATGGTGCTGGTAGATTAGCAGATCTTCAATCAAACATGAAGATGAGTAATACTAAATCTGAAGTAGCAATTAAAGAAGGTAAAAAGATTATTAGTGGCATGATGCCTTACGGAATGCTGCTATCATACTTTGATGATCTTGGATCAGAAAAAGTTGAAACAGAAAATTATGGTTTAGTTAATAAAGATGATTTTAGAAAACTAAATATAGAGTTTAAATCAATGCTCCAGAAAATGATACCTGGATTTGAAAATGATTTATATTTAGATAGAGACTGGTTAGGATTACCAGTTCCAAAATTTGGTTTTGTTTCTTCTATGGAAGAGCATCCAGCAAATATTGAAGCTGCTGAGATTGGTTACAATCCAAAAAAAGTTAGAAAAAAAATAATGGTCAATGCTTACAGTATTGATACTGAAACAGTTGAAGGTGATTTGGATTATGGTATTCCAGTTAATGTTGTTTTAAAAGAAGAAGAATATGCAACCTTAGTTTATTATACTGGTGAATATGTTAGACAATATTTAGAAGAATTATTAGAAGATCCAACATACATAAACGAAACAGATCAATCATATAAATTGGTGTTATTTAAAGATGCTGTTGAAGATGCAAAGACAGACGCAAAACTAGAATTTAAAGAATTAGAAATGTTTGAAGCTATTGAAGCAAGAGCTGAAATACAAGCTGGAAACAAATGGATGAAACAACAAGGAGATAAACAAATAAATTAACATGACTATATCAACTACAATAATAAAAAACAGTTATTCTGGAAATGGATCTACATCAGCCTTTACTTATAATTTTAAAATTACTGATGATGATGACATCCAGGTAATTATAAGATCTGCAACTGGATCTGAGACTGTAAAGTCTAAAGGTACTCATTATAATGTTGCTGGAGTTGGAAATAATTCTGGAACTGTAACTTTCACATCTGGTAATATTCCAAGTGGAACTGAAACTGTTGTTTTAAGAAGATCTACACCACAAACTCAAGCAATGGATCTTATTGATAATGATCCAATGAGTGCAGATACTATTGAGACTGCACATGATAAAGTAACTTCTATATCTCAAGAATTACAAGAACAAGTTGATAGATCTCTAAAATTATCAAGAACGAATACAATGACATCGACTGAATTTACAGTTGATGCAACTAATAGAGCTAATAAAATTCTAGCATTTGATAGTTCTGGAGAGATTGCTGTAACTCAAGAACTAGGAACTTTTAAAGGTAACTGGGCCGCATCTACTTCTTATGCTGTTAGAGATCTTGTTAAAGATACCTCTACAAATAATATTTTTATTGCTATTACAGCTCACTCATCATCTGGTTCACAACCATTAACTACTAACACCGATAGTGCAAAATGGTCTTTAATTGTTGACGCTGCAACAGCTACCACATCTTCTACATCAGCTTCTAATTCTGCTACCGCTGCTTCTAATTCAGCGACAGCAAGTGCCAATTCAGCTACAGCAAGTGCAAATTCTGCCTCAGCAAGTTCAACATCTGAAACTAATTCTGCTAATTCTGCCTCAGCTAGTGCCTCATCTGCAACCGCTTCAGCCAATAGTGCTACAGCATCGGCTAACTCTGCTAGTGCTGCCGCTGCTACTTTTGATTTATTTGATGATGCTTTTCTTGGATCTAAATCTTCTAATCCATCTGTAGATAATGATGGAAACGCATTGCAAGATGGAGCTTTATATTTTGATACGACTAATGATGTAATGAAAGTCTATAATGTGTCTAACACTACTTGGTTACAATTAACTCCAACAGTTTCAAATCAAAACAATATTAACTCCGCTGTTGCAAACGCATCCAATATTAATGCAGCTGTTGCAAACGAAAATAATATTAATGCAGCTGTTGCAAATCAAAGCAATATTAATGCAGCAGTTTCAAATCAAAGCAATATTACGAATGTTGCATCAAATTCTACTGCAATTACGAATGTCAACAATAATCTAAGCAATATAAATTCTGTAAATTCAAATTCTACTAATATAAATTTAACAGCTGGCTCAATAACTAATGTTAATAATGTCGGTGGTTCTATTGCTTCAGTAAATTCTGCTGCTGCAAACTTAGCTTCAATAAATAATTTTGGAGAAGTTTATCGTATTGCTTCTTCAGCTCCTACAACTTCTTTAAATTCTGGAGATTTATATTTCAATACCTCAACTAATGTACTTAATGTTTATGGTGCTAGTGGTTGGCAGAACGCAGGTTCATCAGTTAATGGAACTTCACAAAGATACAATTACACAGCAACCAATGGTCAAACAACTTTCACAGGTTCAGATAACAATTCAAACACACTTTCTTATGATGCAGGATTTATTGATGTATATCTTAATGGTGTAAAATTATTAAATGGAACAGACGTTACTGTAACAAGTGGTTCATCAGTAGTATTAGCTAGTGGTGCAACTACAGGAGACGTAGTTGATATTGTTGCTTATGGAACTTTCTCTGTTGCAAGTCTTAACGCAGATAACCTAGATAGTGGTACAGTACCATCTGCTAGAGTATCTGGTGCTTATACTGGAATTACACAAACTGGAACTTTAACATCTTTTACATCTACTGGTATTGATGACAATGCAACTTCAGTTGCTATAACTATAGATAGTTCAGAAAATGTTGGAATTAAAAATACAACACCAAGTAATTTTAATGCCTCTGCTAGACAATTAGTGGTTGGTAGTGGCTCTGGCGATAATGGAATTACTATTTTTTCAGGAACATCAAACAATAGTTCTCTTTTCTTAGCAGATGGAACTACTGCAACAAATGGTTACAGAGGTTCAATAAATTATTTACACAATGGAGATGCTTTAACACTTCATGCAAACGCAACAGAAACTATGCGTCTTACAAATGGAAAAGTTGGTATCGGATTAAGCAATCCAAACAGTTTTCATGTTAGTGGTAATGATTTAGTTGTTGGTAATACAACTGGTGGACATGGATTAACTATTGTTGCTTCAACTAATGATGCTGGAAGTATTAACTTTGGCGATGCTACTAATGCTTCAACCAGAGGTAAAATAACATATGAACATAGTAATGACAGTTTAGCTTTTCATGCAGGAGCAGCAGAAAAATTTAGAGTTGGTGCAAATGGGAATTTTTCAATAGGAACAACAGCAGATTCAGCAAGACTTAATGTTAATACTTCTAATAGTGGAGTAGCACCTAATTCTTCTGCAGATGATTTATTTGTAGAAAGTAGTGGTCACACAGGAATAACTATTGGCTCTGGTTCAAGTCATCTTTCAAGTATTTATTTTGCAAACTCAAGTGATAACGATATTGGTAAAATTGAAGTTGACCATGCTGCTGGACAAATGAGATTTCATAATAATACTAGTGAAAGATTACGTATTCATTCTAATGGAGTTGTATCTGTACCTTCTGGTATTGCTCTTGGAGTAGGAACTGCAAACACAGCTTCAAATGTTTTAGACGATTACGAAGAAGGAACTTGGACACCAGGAATGTCAATATCTTCATCTGGAAATTCTGGTACTTACACTAAAATAGGAAATTTAGTTTTTGCTAGATTTAAAGTTATACCAACTGGAAGTGGTACCAATGTTAATATAACTGGTCTTCCATTTACCTCTACTGGAGCAACTACTGGAGAACAACAAGGAGGTTCAAGAGAAACTGAAACTTCAGGAAAATTTTATTTTATAAGAGTTTCAAATAGCAGTACATCAGCAACTATTATTCGTTATGACGCAAATGTAACTGTTGACGGTACAATGACATTTGAAGGTCAAGCAATTTATTTAACAAGCTAACAACAACACAGGAGACAACAATGGCAATAACTAAAGAGACACAGATTGGTAAAATCGAAGTGGTCGGAAAATACAAATCGGTTCAAGTGAGAACAGATACTGTAGTTATGGAAGATGGCGAAGAATTATCAAGAAAGTATCATAGACATGCTTTAATGCCAGATGCAGATATTACGAATGAACACACAGAAGTTCAAGCAGTATGTAACGCAGTCTGGACACAAGCTGTTAAAGATGCTTATGCAACTTTTAAAGCTGAACAAGAAGCTGAATTAGGAGAAGAATAATTAATGACTAACGCAAGAGATAAAGCAAACATACCTTCGCTAAACTTTTCATCTACAGGTATAGATGACAATGCTACAAGCACAGCTATTACTATTGATAGTAGTGAGAGAGTTGGAATTAGTGAAACAGATAATTCTACCTATGTACTTGGTAAAAAATTAGTTCTTGGTGAATTAGAAAATAATGATGGTATAACATTAAAATCATCTACAACAACACATACAAATTACTTAGCTTTTGCTGATGCTGATAGTGGATTATCAAGTTATAGAGGATTTTTTGGATATAATCATAATGATAATAGTTTTAGACTTGGTACAGATTCTTCAGAACGTATGCGTATCACATCAGCAGGTTTGGTGGGGATTGGAACTACAACACCAAGTAATTATTATTCAAATAAATTAGTTATTGATTGTGGTTCAGCATCACAAGATGGACTAACTATTGTATCTGAAAGCACCAAAGATGGTATGGTTAGTTTTGCAGATGGAACAAGTGGAAGCAACAGATATAGTGGTTTTATCCTTTATGACCATGCAGATAACGAATTTCGTATAGCAACAAATGGTTCTGAAAAAATGCGTATCACATCAGCAGGTTTGGTGGGTATAAATAATTCAAGTCCAACTGTAGGTCTTGAAATTAATGGTAATATTAAAATTAATGAAACAGGTGGTGCTTCATCTGGTGCTTTAGTAATAGATGGTACTGCTACTGCAAATCCACAAGTTCAATTTAAACAAAATGGAACATCAAAAGCATTTTTAACATATTGGGATGGTTCTGACACACTTGCTTTAACTGATGGTTCAGCTAGTGGATTACACTTTTCGCCAAGTACAGGAAATGTTGGTATCGGAGAATCTGCACCTATAGGTAAAATTCATGTAAAAGTTTCTGATAGTGGAGTTACTTCTTTAAATAGTGCTGCAAGTGGATTGTTTATAGAAAGTGCAAATAGTACAGGAATGACTATAGCTTCTGGTACTACAAATGTTGGTAGATTAGTTTTTGCTGATAGTGGAAATAATTTAATTAGTTATGTTCAATATGACCATAGTAATAATGCAATGTCATTTCAAACTAATGGTTCAGAAAAAATGCGTATCGACAGTTCTGGTCGGTTAAATTTAGGAACTACAACGTCAATATCTGGTTCTTTATTAAATATAGATGGTGGTTTTATCAATGCAAATGTAACTGATAGTTCTCACAAATTTATTAGGTCAACTACAGCTACTACAGGATTAGGCGACCCAATGATATGTAGAGTTAACACAAGTGCTGATATGGCAGATGGTTTTGCATCTGTAATTACTTTTCAAGTAAGTGATTCTGGTGTTTCAAACAGTAGTTTAGGTTTTATAGGTGCTACAAGGTCAGGTGCAGATAATTCTGGTTCATTAATTTTTCATACTTATAATAGTGGTTCTCAAGCAGAAAAACTTCGTATTCATCCAAATGGTAAACAAACATTTAATCATAATTCTACAGCAAGTGCTCATGCAAATTTTGTAGGTGAAGTTGGTTCTAGTTCTGCAGCATTAGCTTTTGAGCATACTAATGGTGGTGGAGTTGTTGGAAATGTTACAACTGGTTCTTCTGGAGTTAATTATAACACATTTTCAGATTACAGACTTAAAGAAAACATAGTTGAAATTACAGATGCAACATTAAGATTAAAACAACTACAACCTAAAAGATTTAATTTTATTGCAGACGCAGATACAACAGTTGATGGTTTTATTGCACATGAAGTATCAAGTGTAGTACCAGAAGCTATTACTGGAACTAAAGATGCAGTAGATGCAGATGGTAATCCAGAATATCAAGGTATCGACCAAGCTAAATTAGTACCTTTGCTAGTTAAAACAATTCAAGAATTAGAAGCTAGAATAACAACACTAGAAGCTAATAACCCATAATAATAAGGAGAAACAACATGGCAATAACATACGAATGGTCTTTTCCAAACTTTGAGACAAACTCAGAGAATGTAGTTAAGACAATACATTGGAGATATACAGCAACAGAGACAGTAGGAGAAGATACTCATACTGTATCTATGTATGGCTCTTGTGCAGGTTCAGATGGCATGGATTTTGATGCTATGACTAAGGAGCATTGTAAAACTTGTGTTCTTGAAAATCAAGATACTACAATTGAAGATATGCAAAGCAACTTGTCTGCACAAATCGAAGAACAAAAAGCACCTGCATTGACATCAAAAACTAAGGAGTGGTAATATGAACTTTAAGTTTGATGATAAAGACTACGATAGCGAAAAGTTATCTGATAATGGCAAATTATATTTAGGTAAGTTGCAACAAATCCAAGCTAAACAACAACAGTTAAACTTGGAAATGGCAGATGTAAATATATTGCAAGGTCATTATTCTAATGAGTTAAAAAAAGAACTTCCTAAAGATGAAGTTAAAGAAGTTAAAAAAGACTAATGCCTAAAAAGAAATCCGCTTCAACACTTGCTCAACAAAGTGTAGGAATAAGACTTAGTTCACATGAACGTCTATGTTCGGAGCGGATGAGTAGTTTAATAACATCCATACAAAGATTAGAAAAAAAAGTAGATACACTTCAAGATAGTGTTTCAAAAGGCAAAGGAGTTATAAGCGTTCTAGTATTTCTAGGATCTATAGCTGCAGCCTTAATAGGATTTTTTAATTATAAGTGAAATTTTACAACAAAGGTATTGCTGCTCATTTAGAGGCAATACTGAAACTGTTGGATGATGACCATTTAGTTTTTGAAAACTTACAAGGTCAAGGACCAATAGATATTATTACTGTCAATAAAGAAACTGGCAAAGTTACTTTTTATGATGCGAAATCCGATAGGACTAGCAGACATAAAAAAAGGCAACAATCAGAAATTCAAAAAAAATTAGGAGTTAAAAATATATATGTCAACTTACATAAGAGAACAATCAGACTGGGATCAAAAGTGGAAAAACTTTAGTTATGATGAATGTAAATGTAGTTGCTGCGGATTAGTAGATGTATCATCTGATTTGCTAGACTTACTTCAAGAAGCTCGTAATGTACTTGGTCCATTAACAATTACATCATTTTATAGGTGTCCAAGCCATAATAATAATGTTTCATCAACTGGTCCAGATGGTCCTCATACAACAGGAAAATCGGTTGACATCCATGTATCTAATTCTCAACATCGTAAAAAATTAATTGATTACTTCGCAACTAAAGTAAGTGGACTTGGTATTGCTAAGACTTTTATTCATATTGATATTATTTCTTCTGAAGAACTGCCACATCGACCTAACTGCTGGTTATACTAATGTTATTAAATTTACTTGGAAAAACATTAATTGAAAATTCTATTGGTGCATTAAAGCATCATATTAAAAAAAAAGAAGTTGCAAGAAATGCAGAAATTGAGTGTCAAAAAGAAATACAAATCGAAAAAATTAAACAATCTGGTGGAAGTTATAAAGATGAAATAATTTTAATTTGGTTTTTAATTATTTTAAGTTTGCCATTAGTAGGCGAAACAGAAAGATTTATGAACTGGGCCAAAGTTTTATCTGCTATGCCATCAGAAATATTTTATATTTTTGGAGCCATCGTAGCTGCTTCTTTTGGCATAAAAGTTTCAAATATCTTTAAGAAGTAATGGCTCGTAAGTTTAAGTCTTTTGAAACTAGAGATAAGCCTAAAAAAAGAGGACCTCTCCAACATAAAAAATCAAAATCTAAATCAGAAAAATTACAACAAAAGAACACAAGATATAAAGGCGGTGGCAAGTGATTGACAAATTCATATACAAATTTTTAGGCTTTATTGATGATGCTTTCACAAAAGTGGATGAAGTTATGACTTTTGATTTTCCTAATTGTAAGAAAAAGAAAACTAAAAAAGATGAGAGACACTAAGGTTTTATGAAAGTTTCAGATAATACATCTATCGCAATGCCAATGAGAAATCTTGTATCAATAGTAATAACTGTTGCTATTGGTGTCTGGGGTTACTTTGGAATAGTAGAAAGAGTAACTAGATTAGAAACATCTGATCAACTTATGAGTTCAGACCTTCTCAAAAAGGCAGAACAAACTCCAAAAAATTTAGAAATTTTTATGCTTCTGGAAGAGTTATTCAAGCAGACAGATAAACAACAAGAAGCTTTAGATAAAAATATTCATACACAAATTAAATTAGATCATCTTGAAGAACAACTAACTAAAGCTCTTAAAGATATAGAAAAATTAAAAGACAAGGTAAGGCAAAATGGAAATAGTCATAGCTCTAATAATGTATCTGGGTAATCCACCAGAATTAAAAGAACATTTACTTATGCCAAACTTTAAGACTTGTTTAACAAAAAAAAGAATTGCAACGAGAAACTCTAATGCTGATTACAAATGCAGCAAAGTTAATGCGGTTGTTAAAGATGGCAAAATTATAAGCATCTCAAGTTTAGATTAATCAAATCAAACACATTATTAATGCAAAGAGGTAAAAAGCTAGTCATAGCTGTTAAGTGTGATTATTGCAAAACTGAAACTGAAAATTTTATCTGTAATGAAAAAGGTTTAAGATTTTGTAGAATACAAACTCCAGGTTATCCACCAGATAAGGATTGCCAGGCTAAACATACAAAGGAGAAAAACTATGCCAATGGTAAAAGGTAAAAAGTTTGCGTATACGAAGGCTGGAAAGAAAAAAGCCAAAGCTTATGCTAAAAAAAAGAAAAAAAAGTGAATCTTTACTTAGTGAATTAACTATATAAGATTTTCTTATGTAGTGTATAAGAGTAGTTGACTGGTTTGTGTTTTTATAAATTAGTGAATTATTTTTCGCTAAATTTATTTTGACAGTCATCCGATTGTTTAATAAAACATTGTTTCTTTAAACATTCCTCGGTAGCTCAGTTGGTAGAGCAGTTGACTGTTAATCAATAACTTAGAAACACCTTCCAGTTGTTAAATTAACAACTAAAGAAAGGTTAACTAAATGTTATTATTTTCCAAGATTGTATCGGAAAATAGTTTGTTCCTAAAAAACTTTCACTTCTATTCACTAACACCAAATAGTGAAACACTTACAGCTAGTTATATTAGAGCAAATTATTCTTGGAAAGTTATCTCATGAAGTTATTGAATATCAATGACAAAAACAAAAAACTACAGAGTAACACCTAAGAACAATAAATGGATCATTCAATCAATCGAAACAAGAAAAACGATTAGTGTAGATGGTGCTCCATTCAAACTAAAATCAGATGCAGAGCAAGCCATGTTTAATCTTGAGCTTTCTGGATCTGCAACTCCAATTAAAAAAGATCCAGGCGGAGTAACTTTTCATGATGCTTTTCAAAAATTTGCTCAAGCTAAATTAGATCTAAAAAATTCTAAAAATAGAATTAATCAAACTTCTTTATCCAGGTATCAAAGAGAGTTCGATTTAAGAATATCTAAATATATCTTTCCAACACTTTTGCTGACTGAATTTAAATTACAGCAAATGGAACAGTTTTTAAAAGCTGCATTTGATGATGGAGTTCCTTTTAAAACTTTAAGAAATTCAGTTAAGGATATTAGACATTTTATTCGTAAAGCTAATATGTATGGCTGGGATGTTTGTCGAGATATGGAAACATTTAAGATCTATGATTATCCTTATGTAATTCCAAAAGATGATGATTTATTGTTTCGTAAAGAAACTAAAATTTTGGATGACAATTTATGTATGGTCATGATTAATACTAATTATGAGCAAATGTGGAATGATACGAATGCTGCTAATAGATTTGCCATATTATGTTTGTTGTTTATCTTTGGTTTAAGAGCATCTGAATTAGCTGCTATTAAAAGATCTAATGTAGATTTGAATAATAAAATTCTTAAAATTCAAGGTGTCTATATTCAAGCAGAAGGTGGTTATTTAAACCGAACTAAAAACAGAGGCAGCAAAAGAGATATACCTCTTGATGATGATGCTGTTAGATTTTTTGAGATGTGGTTTGAATACTTAGATAAAAATCATAAATATTCCAATTGGGTTTTACCTGGCCTTAGAGGTGATGGACCATTATCTTATAAATATATTAATGCTCAGATCTGGAAAAATTATGCTGAACATGGATTAGCTGAGATAGTTTGCAGAAGAGATGGTCATGTTAAAATATTATCTTCATCACTAAAAGGATCTCCAACTAAAACTTTTAGACATAAACTTTGCTCAACTTTAATTAGCAATATGCAGAAGTATAATTTGGATCCTAATCAAGTTAAGGCTAGAGCTGGTCATTTGAAATATGAAACTACTGCTGAAATTTATGGAAATAAATTAGTTGGTATTTCAAAATCAGACCAAGACAAACTTGCTAAAGCAACTGGCAAGGCATTAAACACAAACTTGATTTCTCAAGTAATTACAAAAAAATAGTATGAAGTCTAGGTCATGGAGGCTGCTTAAACGCAGTCTCTGTGGCTCTCAGAGCCTTATTTTTTTACTCTTAGCAGCTCTGCTTGAAGGTTTTCTTTAAATATAGCATTTTCTTTTTTTAAGTTAAATATCTCTTTATTTAATTTAGCAATTTCTTCATGCAGTAATCCATTCATTCTTTGATGCTGCGTTTCTATATTTTTCATTTCCAAAATTTCTTTATCTTTAGCTTTTATTGTATCATCCATTTTTTTTATTATAGACTGATGATCCTTATCTAATATTACTTTTTCTAAAATTTTATTCATCTGGCTCATCCTTTGGATAATTAATTCTATGTGGAGTTTCTTTATCTGCATCTTCTAAAACTTCATCCATCACTAAATCATACATTCCATTAGGATTTTCAACAAAAGCGATTTCCTGTTTTGTCTCTTTAATTATTTTTTTACAATGATCCTTTGCTTGCTCAAGAACTGTTGTAAGATTTGGAAAATTAGATGGATATACTCCATATATATAAAGATCATTAATAGCTGCCGCTACTCTGCTTAATCCTTGGTATCTTCTTTTTAATCTTTGAACTTTACTATCAATAGGTAAATCATAAGGAATTTTATTCATCATTTCTCCATTTAGTGTTATCAATTTTTATTTCTAATTGTTTAACCTCCTGGGTGACAGGCTCAGTTCCTTCAGTTGCTTTTTCATTAGATTCAAATGTTTCTTCTAAAACAAAGCTTGCCTCTCCTGTTGTTGTTTTAACTATCGCCATGAATACTCCTATCAAGCAGTTCATTCGCTTTTGTTTGTTCATGTATAAATGTTGGACTGACTAAATCATCTGTCTTTACTCCATAAAAATCAGCAATCTTTTTCAATCTAAATGCTGTTGGAATAATGTCTCCACTTTCATATTTTTGTACGTTTTGGTGTGTAACACCTATTGCAAAAGCTAAAGATTTTTGCGGTTTAAAATTTCTTAATCTGCAAAATCTAATATTACCTCCAAGCATGTGAGCAAATGCTATGTATTCTGCGTCTTTAATTGCTTTCATTATTTTTCTCCATGAATTTTTTGATTTGTTCTTGAACTGCTGGAATATTAAGATCTGGTATTTTAGCAGCGGTAGCCTCAAAACAAGTATTAGGCATCTGTTGATATTTGCTACTCATATTCAAAAAAAATCCAACTTTTTTATTTTTAAATTTTTTTAAATACCAAGCTGTACTATCTAATCTTAGATAAGGACCAGTAGCCTCATTTAAAAAAGTATCTTTACTCATTGATAGATAGCTTTCTCTTTTTTTTCTATTCATATCAGATCCTCAAGTATTGTTCTTCGTATTAAAGTTGTTGCTAAAACAGAATTTAACCTGGATGAAATAAGAGGTTTTAATTCCATAGCCTCTCCATAGTTTGCTAAAGTTTTTATTTCTTGAATTGTTAAAATTGCATTATGCCAGGTGTTATCATCAGACATTTTTGTTTGAATATTAACTAACACTTTAACAATTTCTTTATGCTGCTCATCAACAGCTGGATTTATTGTTCCTGGAAAATTTACAATATTATTCTGGTTTCTTTTTTCTGAGCTCATTTTTTAAATACTCCTTATATTCAATTTTAAATTTATCATCGTTATCAATAGTGTTTCGATAAGCCATTTCCTGGTTTAGTTTCCACTCCAAGTAACTCATCGGTATTAATCTCTTGTGATTTTTCTTTGTGCATGTCATGTGCTTGAACTAAGTAAGCTAGAGCATCATCGTAAGTATCTTCTTTAAATTTATTGGTTGCTCTAATTAATTTTGCTTGTGCGTACATCAACGGAACTAAAAATCCTGGCAAGTTGGTTTTTAGATATGGTTCTAAAATTATGGACCAAGCATCAGCAATTTTTTTCATATTGCCATTGAATGATCCATAATCCTCTTGCCTGGATTTCTCTAACTCATCTAGCCTCCTATTAAGATTTTTTCTTGTCATCCTTACCTTTGAAATCTGTATGAGCTTTTTGGATAAAAAACTCTACAGTCTTTGACATGCTAATTGGCATCTCAAATTTTTTCTGAGAAAGTGTTTCAAGCATTTGATAAGTCTTGATGTTTATCGCTACACTTTTAAATTTATCTGGATTCACTTTTATGCCTCTAGTTCAGCTGGGTTAAATGAAGTTGGATCATCTGCTTTCTCTACTCTGTAAAAAGTATAAAAAACTGTTCCAGCAGCCATCTTACCTTTGCCACTTGCTTTTTGCTGGTAGGCTCCGAACTTATGTTTAACTCCGTCTATAACTATTGTTCCAGACATGTCGTAAGAACTTGGAGATTGTTTGTTAGTTGCTATAAAAGCAGCTCCAAGATCTGGTCTTTCTTTTTTTGGTGCAGCATCCGCTGTGTTTAAATCAAAATCTGACATTTAGATTGCTCCTTTGGTTTGCAGATTAGTTTTAATAACTTCAAAACTTTGTAGTATTTCTTTATATGCTGGAGGATTATCTATTTTTAATTTATCCAGCATTACTTTATGTTTTGTAAGCCATTCTTGATAAGATCCTTTGTGAGACACAGCCTCTAATTCTTTTAAGGCTTCCTGGATCTTTTTGTCTTGCTGCACGATTGCAGCTGAAACTTCTTCAGCACTTGCTATACCATCTGAAATCATTCCACAGAAAGCTAATGCTCTTCCAACAGCAGAGGTTTCGCAATTCTCTAATGCTGAAGTTTGATTAATTCTTGATGCAGTTCTTTTTTCTTCTGCATGGCCAGTAGCTATATGAGCTCCATCAACATATAAATCTGCCTCCATAACAACAGTATCTTTGTCTATGCTTATAATTTTTGTTTGTATATCAAGATCTGTTCCAAGAACTCTTCTTGCGTATGCTATTCTCATTGCAACTGTTGCATAATTTTTGCCATGAATTGAAATAGTTTGTCCGTTTAAATTATTTTTAAATTCTTTTATTGCTTGAACTAATTTATTTGTATCAGCCATAAGGCTATTGCTCCTATAATTGTTATTGTTAATATTTTAATTAATTTAATTTTTAATTGTCTTTGCCTCTGGTCCAATCTGTATTGGATATAATCAGATGTTTGTTTTCTCATAGTTTCCACAATGCCTTTGCTTCATTCAATAATTCAACTGGCATGCCATTCCAGGCAAACGGATGATTCAAATTCATATCCATCATTCCAGCAGCTTCTTCAATAATTTCTTCTCTAGTTAAATGTTCAAACAGACTAAGTATTTTCTCTCTTCTTCTAAAAGTATTAAATAAAATTTGTAAATTTTTTTTCATTCCTTCAACTGTAAGATGATGAGAGTTGTTGCTATCAAAAATTACATAACCTTCTTTAGTTGCATAAAGTAAATATGCTGGAACTTTAAAATTAAAATGAGCTGCATAACACGCAACCTGGACAACATGATTAAAGTCAGGCATAACTGGTACTGGTGTTAGTAAGAAACTTCTAGTACCATCCTTTTTAACTTTACCTAAACGAGACCATTTCGTTTTAAGTTCAACCACTTTTTCTGGTAATGCAAGGACATCAGATCCAGATTGAACGAAATCAAAATCAATACGACCAACGACTGGTAACAACGGAGAGCTAAAACCTTCCAACTGATCTAATGATATTTGTCTTTCGCAAGTACAAGGACTTGTTACGCCTAACTCTTTTAAACCAGAATGTGCATGAGTAATTACTTCTGGAATTTCTTCTAAATATTTTATTTTTTTATCGCTGTCTTTTTCATCTGTTGCTTCATACTCTTTAAATAATTCTAACTCTTCCTGGAGAGCAACTTCTATAGATACTTTTTTATTATCTCTTGGTGCAACTTTTTTTGTTACTGGATGAGTATCATAAATTGTATCTGCATAAATTTTTTGTAATACACCACCTACTCTCTTTCCAGCTTCCATAGCTGAGTTTGAAGGCAATAATTCTCTTCGCATTTTTTGGTCCATAAAAACATATTTAAAAAGCCAAGCTGCATCTGGAATAGCAAATTGAGTTGGTGATCCATGATTAATTTTTAATTTTTTTGCAAAAAGAGGAAGTGTCTTATTTAATGCTTCAGCTAAAGCATCTGGTAATTCGTTTGTCTTAATTTTATCATTAAGTTTCATAAAATAAGATTTATTCCTATTAAATGAAATTACGATGTAGCTTTGTTATGATTTGTTACTTTTGAAACTTATGTACAGTTGCTGTCTTTGTTTGTTTTTGTTCAGATTGTTTAGTTTGTATTGGTGCAAAAGGTTGTTTAGAATGAATATAATTTTCAATCCATTCTCTTTTATATAAAACAACTTCTCCGTCTTTTAAAAAGTTTGGTCCTCTTAAAACTCCTTCATCCATACTGCATTCTCTAAAATAAGATAACATCCTTACTTTTAATCCGTACTCATGCTGCACTTCAACTGGTTTTAAAAATTCGTTTTTATTTAATGCCATACTTTGCAAAAGTTTTTAATGCTCTTTTATATCTAAGTACATTGTACCTCGTATATTCAATAACTAATTTTTCAGATGGTCTAAGATTTTTTATATTTTTATTTTGTTTTTTTTCATTAAATGGATCTGCGTAAATAAAAAATCCAGCATCAACAGCATCTTTTATAATTTGATCAAAAGTTCTTGAACTTATTTTTAAATATTTAATGATTTTATATTTGTAAAATGTTTCACTTTTAGCATTTTTATTAATTATTAAATTTAATATTTTCCATCTGTTTATATCTGTAGAGAAGTAATTTAATTGTGAACAATTATTTGATTGTCTTAAATTAAAAATCATGTCTCTTGAAAACACCTGAAGCATTTCTTTTCCAATATTAAAATTAATATCAATATTAATTTCAGACCACATTTTTTTTGTTTGTGATATTAAAAATTCAGTTCTTTTTTTTTGGTTTATTTTCATAATAAATAAATTAATAGTTATTTGTTATTACATAACAATAGGATTTTATAATAGACGCAAACTTTTCGCATTATTTAAAGTTGTAGTGAAAATATTATTTACTCTAAATAGACCTAAAATGGGTTATTTTTAATGTTATATTTTTTTATTTGACAAGTTATCTGAGGAAATTAGATCTCAATATATGCCAAGAGATCAATTTTTTAATCAATTAGTTACTCCGTTTTCTTATTGGCATAGACAAGCTCACAATGGCATTGCTTATACAGATCTTGACCAACTATCTATTTGTCCAGCATGTGCTCATCCATTAATGATTGCGGATCACATTTATAATAAAGATAATCAGTTTAAATCTAAATCGCATTGGCTGTATCGGCCTTATAAATTTATAGCCAGGTCGGCCAATATTCCTTTTTTTACAATCTGGTACACAGTAGACGAAAACACTAAAAACAGAGAAATCACTGAATTTCATATCAAAAATCAGCTCACAGATGGACAGAGACAGCGATTAACACCAGATCAGATGCTCCAGTACCTAGAATATAAAGTGGTCAAACATATACCAAATTGCAAGGCAAAAAATTATTTATTGAAACGAGTAACTGAAAATAACGAATACAACATTAGCTTTAGGAGGCAACATGACTACATCAAAGTTTTACTTAACGGATCCTAAAATTATAACAGCAGCTCTATCGGACCAGGAATTTAGAATTTATCATTATCTTTGCTCAAACTATAATATTACAAAAAGATCTGCCTTCATTAGAATAGTTGATATTGCTGGTTTGTTTCAATTAACAAAAAAAGAAGTTCAAGAAATTTTAATTAACTTATCTAAAATTAAATTAGATGACTATCCATTGATTAGTATCAAACAAGACAAATATATTTCTTTTGATATGCCAAGCCATAAAAATTTTATTGAAACTATAGGATTTAAAAAGTTTTCCAACAAAGGTTTTGCAACACTTAATAATCATTTCCAGGAAATACATCGAAAAGAATTAAATAAAGAATATTTATATCCAGGTTTAGATCGCTGGGAGCTCCAGGATCAATTAGAAGATTTGCCAACAGAAGAGTTAAATAAAATTAAATCAAGTCAATTATTATATCCATGGGTCCTAAGAGATGTTATCAAAAATAGAGCATGATCTTCAGCAATATTTATTTGTAAGATCTAACATTGTTAATATTTTATATGATGCAGCCATAGCAGAAAAATTTATTAGAAAACCATCAAACAACAGATGTCCTAGCATGTATCAAGTATTAGAAACTTATTATGATAAAAAAGACTGGGGTTATCATGTTGAGCCAAAACTTAAACTTAGAGGTACTCCAAAACAAATGCAAAACTATGATACAGCATTAGATTTGTTATTGATGATTGAAACAGATATTACAGATGATGCGATACTGATGCGTAAAATCTTTTGGATGAGAGCAAACAGATCTAAATGGACTAGCATTGGAAAGTATTTTGGTATTAATAGAACTACTGTTAAGCGAATGTATGAGACAGTATTGGATAAGCTATCAAATAAAGTTATTGTTAGTAGTATTGACATAATAATCAAAAAGTTTAGTTAATTAGTTAATCCTCAAATATTTTTAAATAAAAATTCAACATAGGAAAACATCATAGTTGAAAAGTTATCCAACAGATGTAAAATAAGAAGGACTGATTGAAAACAGTACATGATAAGCTGATTGAATTAGTATCTTCATACAGTTAATCAAAGCAATGAAATTCAAACTGGCTTGTGAAACATTGACCAAGCAAGGTAAGAGACCTTGTATGGCTCCTGGAATACTCATGAAGAATGGTAGAATAAGATGTAGAGTACATGGTGGTTATTCTACTGGACCTAAGACTAAAGAAGGTAAGGCAAGATCTGCCAATAATATAATTAAATACAATGACCAAAGAGCTAGTCTTAACAGAGAAAATATCTAAACGTATTTGCCAAGACTTAATGCTTGGAACTCCTTTAGTTCGTATTGCTAGAGATAAGGATATGCCAAGCCTTACAAAGATTTATAAATGGATTGCAGAACACAAAGAGTTTGCAAATAGTATTCAAGAAGCAAGACGGATCGGTGCTCAATCTTATATTGAAGTCTAGGTCATGGAGGCTGCTTAAACGCAGTCTCTGTGGCTCTCAGAGCCT
>CAACVC010000029.1_pt1 | contig 30570 bp, 30 predicted proteins | sample 2381761 | NCBI WGS metagenome assembly CAACVC01 (sample SAMEA5211966, study PRJEB30684) | marine metagenome | biome: Marine; feature: Epipelagic; material: Water | collected 2015-10-15 | depth 45 m
TTTTTTAGTTAATTTAACTTTTCTATTATAGTATAATACTTTTTTACCTATATAAGTTTTACCTGTAGGTTTATGTACTATTCTATAAACAAATCCGAATGTGTTGTCTGGAAAATCTGAAATTAGGGATATAGGCTTACCATCTATATTAATCCATTCCATATATTTATTTTAATTAATACTAGTATTTTATTAGTCTGATATTGTTACTACCCCGTTACGGTTATAAAGTTGACCAGATACACCTGGGTCAATTGTTGGTAGATTTTGGAAAAATAGATTTAAACCTTCTATAATTAATGCTCCATTATCTGTTGTTGGAGAAAGTAAATCTACAGATGATGTTGCAGATATTATTGTTTGACTAGAACTTATATTATTTGATGCAGTTATTGGAGATAAAAAATTAGCTGGGCTTCCTATTGTTATAGGGGAACTACCGATTAAATGAGAAAATGATCCAGATAATGCTGTTATAGTACCACTTGCACTTATATTGCCTGAAGCTGTTATAGGACCATCTAACTCAATTTCTGTTGCTCTTACTTCTAATTTATCCGCTGATTGATCCCATTTAAAATATTTTCCATTAGTATCACCAAAAAAAGTTACATCATAACCTGTACCTGTGGAACCTACAGTTAAGGGTATGGTAAATGTAGCTGCTGAAGTATTAAAATTAACTGATGTTGCTCCGGCATTTACAAAATTAATGTTATCAGGTGCAGGGAAGAAAATACCATTATTAGTATCATTATTAAGTCTTATAGCAGGGGATGCTAAACTACCTCCATTATCTAATATTAAATTATTTCCTCGTAAATTTCCATCTGCAAATATTTGGCCAGAAGAAGTAATATCACCTGATGCACTTATATGACCTGATGCAGTAATTGGCCCATTAAATTTCTGGTTAGTGGTTGTAAGTCTTCCATAGGTTATAGAAGTAAATCCTCCTCTAGTTGCTGAGCCAGCAAATGTTAGGGTTTCACCATTAACACGTAATAGAGAATGACCATCTCCTTGGTAATTACCATTTGAATAAACTGCACCACTTGAACTTACATTGCCACTAGTAGTAATATCACCATTATCAACCAAAAAATTACTTGAGCTTATGTAGCCTTTAATTCTCAAATTGTAAGAGGATGTAATGTTTTGTTTTAAATTAATTGATGAACGGGCTGATATGTCAGCACCTAAATTTGAAAATTTTAAATTATTATCTTGATTATATCGAAACTCATCTCCTATAAGATGAGGAAAAGAACCTGTTATACCAAATACAGTACCACTTGAACTTATATTATTTGATGCTGTTATATTTCCACCTAATAATCTTATACTTTTACCATCACTAGTTACTCCTAAATCTCCAACTTTTAATGCTGCCCTTGCTCCAGAATCGTTATCAACCTGAAGACCATTTGTAGGATCAAATTTTAGGGTACCTTCTTTTGCTCTTGTAGAGGGGTTTATGAATTCTATAGTATCTCCTTCAGTTATAAGATGAGGAAAAGAACCTGTTATACCAAATACAGTACCACTTGAACTTATATTATTTGATGCGGTAATTGATCCATTAAAAAAATGTGCTATATTATTATTACCGGATCTCCCGTAAGTTATTTGAGGAAAGTTATTATTATCTGATATATTTAATGTTCCATTTATAATATCAGGAGTTCCAAAAATCACATTATTTCCCTTTACCTGGTATATACTTGTGTTTAAAGAAGTGCTTGCACTAATCGCATTTGCTGCCAATGTTTGGGTAATAGTTGTGGAGCCTGTTATGTCAATATTATTTGTAGTTGATTGGGTAGAACCTGTTAAATTAAATATTCCAGAAACACCTGTATTTAAAGCAAAAGATGCTGTTAGGGCACTTGTAGCAAATGAAGCACTTATAGCTTCAGAAATAGATCCAGTTACAACACTACCTGTTATATTTAAAGATCCAGAAATGGTAATATTGTATGCTTCTTGTCCCGTAAGAGCATCTATAGATTGAGAAATTTCCGCAGCTTTAATTAGCTCACCATTTTCTATTCCTGTTTTTGATAAATTTCGTGCCATAGTAATAAATATTATAGATCTAAGTTAACTAATATAGTTGTATCAGTAATATTAGAACTTTGTAAAGGTTGTGATAATTTTCCTACTGCTACTAATTGGTTTGCATTGTTATATAACCCTACTGTTGTAATATAAGGTTCAAAATATGAACCAGTTACAAAATCATAAGGTACTCCAGGGTTGGAGTTTACACTACCTGAAATAGCTGATGGGTTTTGAGTATATGTAAATTCATTAGGTGAAAAAGTACATTTATATTGAGATTCATATATTGTCATTGTACTTTGAAAAGAACAAGTAATATTTCTCCCAATAGAACCTAGAAAATCATCATTAACTAACTGCACAATCCTTCCTTCATCTAAATTTGACAAAATTGCCATCCCTTGTTCATAAATTATATCACCCACTTTATTTCCTGAATATAATAATCCTCCCTCTCCATTATCTGTAATTTTTACAGGGTTAGAAGATAATGTAGTTTCCCAAAGAAATGTTCCAGGTTTTATACTTTCCCCAAATAAATTAGATGGAATGGACATTAAACCAATAATATCACTTGAACCTGAGCCTGTTGGAAAAACTCTATCAGCAACTAAAGTATTTTGTAAAAAATTATCATACATAGGCTGATTAGGACCTCCTGTAGCTGTTATTGTTCCATCAGGATTAAATGAAGCTGTATTAGCTGGGGAACCATTTTTATTTTTTAAAAAATTAGTATAGTAAAGTTGTTTTACTGAGTTGTAAATAAGGGTTTTGTTTTGTTTTTGGCCAATTATACGACCTGTTTCATTAGAACCAGATACATATGGAAGATTTTGTCCTAAAAATCTATCTATACCAGCATTTGAAGCAGTAAGAGCATTTGCACCTTGAAAAGAAAAACTTTTATTAACTTTAAAAGGAGTTATTACAACATCCGATGTGGTAAATGACTTGAAAGTGCTCATTCATTTTAAAAATCTAATTTAACTCTTACTAAACTTTCTTTAGTAAAGTCTTTTACTAGGGGTCTAGATAGTTTTGCTACTGCTACTAATTCATTAGCATCATTATACATTCCTACAGTTGTAATATATACTTGTGGATTATTTATAAATTGTGAGTAAATTAACTCTCCAGTTGATCCTGAAATAAATGAAGGGTTTGAAGAATAATTAAATTCACTATTTCTAGATCTAATAAACACATAATCAGAAGTAATAGTTTCTTCAGCATTTAATGTAAAATTACCTGCTAAATTTAAAGAATCTATAAATGCTGTGGCATTTGCAGTATTTGAAATATTTTGATTTGTATTAGTAGTAACCCCAGCTGCCTGATTTATAGCTGAAGGGTTTAATAAAATTGTTCCTATGTCTGGGAGGTATAAACCAAACGAACCTGATGAAGCTATATAACCTGTTGAATCATATGGTCTACCATTTGATCCAGAAATAAGTTGAAATACTCTATTTGAACCTAAGAAAGTTGCAGTAGATTGAACTCCTGAATTATCTGTAATGTTTATATCACCCGTGGATCCTGAAATTGACATTCTAAATGTCCCTGGGAATAATTTTTCTTTATATCTTGCTCTGTCTACAGATATAGCATAAAAGTCATTTGAAGTAAATGAATTATTGCCATCTCCAAAAACAAATCCACTGTTTTCATCTTCTAACACTAAAGATCTATATTGACCATATGTAGTTGAAGATGGTGAAAATTGTGGATATGTAACATTATAATAAGAACTACCACTTCCTAATTTATTTCCATAAGCTACATCAAATTGTACGGCTGCAGCACTATTATCAAATGCTACTTGGTATACAGAGACGTAATAATCTCCTGATGTACTTGCTAATTGGGTTGATGATGTGAAAAAACTTGTTAATGCAGGTAATCCTGTTGACCATGCTGTTGATTGTACTGAGTCTGCACTTATTACAAAATCTTCTGCGTCTAATCTTTTAAAGCTCATTTTTTATGGTTTTTATACTGTTGCTGTTTGAGTAATTGTAATTGGAATAGTTAGTCTAGCTCCACTATCTAAACCTACAACAGTTAAAGTTGTTCCTAATGTTTTACTAGATCCAAATAATGTATTAACTGTAGTTGCTCTTAAATTAATTTGAGACCCTATTACTGTAGATGATACATTTGTCCCTAATGTAGTAGTTGAAGTAGAATTTTGTGCTGTAGCTGCTGTACTTTGTATACCTACACCATTAAAAGAAGCTAATGTTCTAACATCTGCTATTGTAGCTGAATATCCTGAAGTTTCAAATGCTGAGGTACTACCTAAATAATTTAATGTTTGTGGTGTTATTGATAAAGAAGCTCCTTGGGCTAATGAAATTGAAGCGTACCCTAAATCTAATACAGGTAATAATGCTGTACCTCTTGGTAAAGTTGATAATTGATATTTCATTATTTGGTTTCCATCAGGAAAAGCTTCTAATAAAGGCATGTTATCTATAGCTTGACCATAAAATGCCGTACCTTGTACATTAGTTGGATTATAGAGTGTATAATCTATTTCATCATCTGCTAATGAAAATTGTGTAATTCTAAAAGAACCATCATTTTGGGCCAATAATTCCCTACCTTTTTTTGTTAAAATAGCATCTACTGTTACTACTTGATTATTTAAATATCCCATTTTCTATTAGTATTTTATTATAAATATATGTTTTTTTTGTTTCTATTCCAAATTATAGTTAAAATTAACTTACATCTTGTGTTTCATTAGCATCTGGTGGGTTTGTAAAGGCATTTTGTGATTTTAATACATTAATTAATTTAACAACATTATCTTGTTGTGTTGTAGTTAAATCATCTGGTATTAAATATCCATCTCCTGAAGGGGTTAATACACCTTTACTTCCTGCAGGTTGATTCATGTCTACTACTACTCTCATATCATTATCTATTCTTTTTTTAATAGTCATAGACATAATAGATCCAGAAAGTATTGGAGTAGGTAGAGTTGCTGGATTTGGTGAAACTTTTAATGTATCAAATATAAATCCTGGGTCAAGATTAGTACCATCAGCTGCATATTGATATTTTGATGGAGATTGATATGTCTCTATTGATAATGTATCCTCTCCACCCTCAAAATTACCATAATTAGTTGCTCTATATGTTAAAGTATCACTAAAAATTACAACATTTTCAGTACCGAGATATGGAGAAATCCATCTTGAACCAGTAAGTGCTAATCTTACACTACCTGATGGAGATGGAATTGTACTTGATCCTGAGATCTCTCCAACTCTAGCTTCAACAGAAGCAGATATAATAGAACCACTCCAAGTTGTGTCAAGATCACTTTGAGTATTTCCTCCAAATAAGGATTGACTATTATAAGCCATTATATTCAATTTTTCAACTAATGAATCAGGAGAAAAAATACCTTTTTCTGGGAGGTTGTTGATTAAAACATTAAAAGGAATTTGAGTACCATTACTCTGTGAGTAAAAAGGAGAATAACCACTATCTGTTAAAGGCCAATAATAATCCGCATTTACTAAAAGATTTGGAGCTGGTTGTTCATACCCTAAAACTGTAAAATTAACTGTATCATATCGATAATTACCAAGGGCATTAGGTAAACCATCAACACCTCTCCATTCACCCCCATATGTGTTTGCATATGTTACTTGAATTTCATCTCCCCTTTCAATCATAATAGGAAGTCTTTTATTTTGATATTCTGTCATTGCTGATGAAGAATAATTAAAGGTAAAATAATTAGGTAATCCTTTAGTTCCACTTCTACCTAGTGTAGGTAAAACAGGAAGGGGGGATTTATAATTACCAACAGCAGGACCTACTCCTGGGTTGACAATAATCTCCCCGGTACCAGCAACCATAGGAAAACCAACTTGTGCTACAGAGGAAAAAGTAGCATTTTGATTGGCATTAATAGCACCGTAATTAGGAGAATCTACATCTGCTATATTCCCATTATTTATATTTATATTAAGAGAATTAATCATTGCTAAGTGGGGACCACTTAAAGCATAATAAGATTGAAGAAGATTTGGATTAGATGGTATTATTCTTACCATATTTTGACCTTGAGTTGCATACCCTTGTAGATAAAGTAAACCATAACCCTCTTTATCACCTGTTGGAGAACTTCCAGTTACAGCTAAAGTTATAGAACCAGATCTTTCATTTAAAGGTGCTGGTACTATACTTTGTGATAAATTAAAAAGAAAAGTATTCATATTACCTCCTACAAATCCATTTCGTGTACTATTTAAATCCCATCTATCACCAGTTGCTCCTATTGTTTTTGTATAATTAACTGAAGATGAAGCCATCCAAAGAGGAATATTAAATGATGATGTTAAAGATACTGTAATATCACTTTTTTGATTAGTAAATTCTGATACTATTTCTTGTGCAGGAAATAATATATATTTAGATTCTGGTTTTTCTGCCCCATAATTTAAAATTGGACTTGTTGTTGTAGATAATGTTGGGGTTTGGAAAAATTTAAAATTTCTAAATTGTTTAGTTGCATTATTATAATAAGCTTTTAATTTTCTATTAGGAACAAAAGTTGATGCAACAGGAATTAAATTTTCATTATTAGAATTTAAAATAGATCCTGTAATAATTGGTGCTTGTTCTCCTTGAATACTTTCAAATGGAATTTGTACTAAATAATCAATTTCAAATGTGGTTGAATCCTTAAGTTCTAAACTTTCATAAGAGGTCTTGAAATGGGCAAAACTAATAGGACGAGTTTCTATAGCAGATTGAAATTCATTTGTTGTATCTCCTCCCCAACTACCTGTTTCTCCATTTAAAAATCTTATTTTTGAGGATTTTTGTAATCCAATTTCTACTAGAGGACTATATATACCAGTAGGTACTTTACTTTCTGATAGACTTATTTGTGTTATTGCAAAATTATAATCAGCACTTGTTACTTTACTTCCATTATATCTTGGGTTAGTAATTGCTTTTACAGTATAATTACTATCGGGTACCTCTACATATTCTAGTAAATTTTCATTAGTAGCAGTACCTAACCAACCTAATTGAGATGAAGAAATTAGTAAACTATAATCACTTGGTATTCCTTCAATAAGAGTATCACCAGGTTCCACGGAATCAAAATCCATATCATATAAATATGAATTTGGTCTACTCTCACTTATATTATTAATAATAGGATTATAAGGTGAATTTTGGAATAATAAACTAGCTGAAGGTACAATTGTAAAAGCATCTCTTGGATAAAAATGTTTAGGATTTGGACCAATAGGTCTTATATAATCAATTTCAATAGTTACTTCTTTACCTACTTGCGCTGCATTATAATAAAAACCAATAATATTATTAGCATCATTACCTAAAGGAGCTGTTTCATTAGGCCTAAATGTAAATGACTTTGTATTGGAAAAAGAACCAAAAGTGGGTGTGTAATTTCTAAAATTAGTAAAGGTTAAAGTTACTGGTCCTGAGGCAATAGCAGGCCACATTACATCAGTAGGGGCTATGGCGTTTCTATTAAACCCAATAAGTAAAAATCCTTCATCATCAAAATCATTTAATGTAATTGTGGTCTTCACTTCATACTCTTGTCCTTCTACTAAACCAGAAATAGAACCTGTATAGTATACATAACCATTTGTTGGTGTGGTTCCAACTGTTAATTTAATCCTTTTTCCATTACTCCCAACTACTGGTACAAAAGTTGCATCAATTGATGAACCATTTTCCATTCCTCCATTATTAAAATTAACAATAGGAACTGTAATTTCTCCATCACTACTTCCTAAAGTATCTGGATTTATATCATTTCCATCAGCATATATTCTATAAGGATTATATTGGGGTGGTATAACTTCAATATTACTACCACTAAATTCCCCATCATAAAATTCTTCTTGTGTATTTTTTATTTTTAGATCCCCTGTAAAATCATCTAAATACCATGTTGCTTGTTTAGATGAGAAATTTAATATATTACCATTTCCAGTTCCTGGTGTATTACTTCCTCCTGTATTTTGTCCATCATTTCCTCCTTGTTCTATAGTTTTAATTGGATTGAATGACATACTAACATCATAAATTTGATCTGTTCCATCTTGTGCTCTTACTAAAATTCCATACCTTTCATCAGGCATTAAAGTAACTAAATCTGTAGTAAATTCCCAATAATCAGAACCTCCTCCTGGCATAGTAACATTATTTTGAATTATTGTTCCCCTTTTAGATCCTTGTAAAACCCAATCAAAAGTATTGTTAAATGTAAAACTTCTTGCTTTAAAGAAAATACTTACATCTAAAGGTCTTGTTACAGTCATAAAAGAATTTTCTAATCCTCCTTTAGAATAAGGACCAGGTGTTACATCAGCAGGTAAATTATATGATGTTCCTGTTTCAACCATAGGATATAATCCAGAACCACTACCTATAACAAAATCTTCATTATTTTGGTAATATCCATCTGTTGCCCCAAAATCAGAATATTGATTAGTTATATTATTCCATATATTACCAGGCCATGTTAATAACTTGGAATATCTAACAAAACTACCTGATGGTTGAAGAATTTTATTAAATTCATTAACACTTCCTCCAGCACTACCTGTTATAGTAAACATATTAATACTCGAGGTTATAAGGAGATTTTGTTTAGAAATTACACTATTAAATCCTGTTTGAGAAGTATACCCCCAGCTATTAGATCCGGTTTCCGGCGTTTTAGCTATAGGAGTATCAGTATGCATACCAATTACTGCATCTGTTTTATTTCGTTCTAATAAATGTTGTTTTACAATAATTCCCGTACTTAAACTTGTACGAGCCGGAACATAATTCTTAATTGCCTTAAATAATGATGTTTCGTAAAATTTAATTAATCTATTATAATCATATTCCTTTTCAATGACTGTTGGTAATCCAGTATATCTAGGATCAGTAAGAGCAATACCTTGATATTTTTTAAAATAATCTTCAGCTATACGAGTTAATTCAGGATATCTATCTGAGCTTTCTGATATAAACCTTGGATCAGCTATTGCATCAGAAACTACACCATGTCCAAAGGTAGCAATAATATCATCATTTATTTCATTTTGAAATGAAAATCCAACTTCTAATGAATTTAAATCTTCTGTATAACTAGCACTCTGTTCAAATTCTTGTTGTATACTTCTAAAAGGTGATAATATGGTACCATATTCATTACCATCAATTACTTGTATTTTATTTTTAATTCTATTTCTAATACCAGCTGATGGCTGGTCCATGTAATTTATTTCTGTATTAGGTGAAAGATATGATGCTGTGACTGCTGATGTGTCTGTTCCATCCCATCCTTGGTATACAATAGCATAACCACTTCCAGTATAATAACCAATTAAATAAAGAAATGATGAAGTATATAATTCTCCTTTTTTATTTACTAAAGAGGGATGAACTGAACCTAATGCATTAGCACCAAATGATGGGTAATTTACAAAATCGGGAGTTCCCCCAAATTTTAAAATCCCAATCGCTTTTGTATTTTCAGTAGCTGTTGTAAAACCAGCAGAACCCGACATATCAAGATATTCTAATTCATTTCCTAATGGTAATCTATAGGATAGTAAATCATAAGAACTACCTTGTCCCGTATTTGAGTCTTGATGTCCTTGAATGGATTCAGGATTCATTACATAATCATTAAAAGAAGATGCTGACATTGCTCTTCTATAATATCTAAATTCTTGAAAAGATCCCGAGAATCCTGTTCCTAAGCTTCTTCCTCCAGCTCCACCAATTATCGTATTATAAAGTCCTGTTCCTGAAGGATATGTCATGTATCCCCCTAATGCAATCCCTCGTGCTGATGGGAGTGAAGTATCTATAGCAAATTTATTCCAAGCTTCATTTATTGATGAAGTAATATTACCACCAGGCATTGTAATTGATGCCGATCCTTGAAATCCTATTTCATTACCATTATAACCATCATATATATTATTTGCTACTTTTAATTCATATTCATTTAAAGTACTGTCTTGATTTGATCCTGAAAGGTGTACTTTTCTCTGTAGTTGAACAGACCACCAACCCCCATCAAAAAATGGTAAAGAAATAGGATCACTTTCAAAATACCCTGGTGAAGTAGCTCCTTGGGCTGTGTCCCCTTCAATAACAAACTGCATAGTTCCATATTGATTATCTGTTGGTAGCATTGATCCTGAATAAGACCCTGATTGGGATCCTGAGTATTGTAATACTATACCAAAATCGCTATAATTGGCATTATTTACAGAATTTTTTACTAATAAAGATGAAGTAAAATTAGAATTACTATATACAGGTCTTGCATTTTTAAATCTAAATTGAATACAATCAGGAACTGCTACATCTGGTGGTGTTGCCCCATTATCTTCGTAATAATTACTTGTTAAAGGTGTCCATGGGATTCTTATTGATCCACTAGGTAATAATGCTCCTTTTTTATAATTATATGTAGTTAAAGCATTACTATAACGATTCATCCATAAATCATAATCATTTTGATCATCTTTATTTTTCCCCCCAAACTCACTTATACGAAGCATTGTATTAGGAACTCCCCATACATTTATTAATTGTCTTAATCCAGTAACAGTTCCTTTTCTTTTTACAAGAGAAACCATATTATGGAATATTCTTTTATAAATTTCTTGTGCTGCATTTTCTAAAGGATAAGGGAAGGAAGGATCAGATAATGCTACTACATACCCTAATGTTGATTGTCTTTGGTCATAATAATTAATAACTGAACCAGATGCAATATCAACATATCTTGTTATATATTCTAATCCATCTCCAGCTGATGGTAGAACTCCTATACCATTAACATTAAATCCTATTGAATTAAAATCATTACTATAAGTATCGAATCCTAAAGATGTAATAACTTCATCTGCTAATCCTAAAGGTAAAACAGATCCTGTTAAACCTGAATTTGTATTTCTAACCTGTTCAATAGCTTCAGTATAAAGATACATTTCATCAAAAGATTGACCAGTCATATTGACAAACTTAATATATTGATCATTATCAAGATTTTCTGTAATATAAGGTGGAATTAAATAATATAAATAATCTTGATTATTATTATCATATCTTGAAGCTGAGTATATTTGATTTTTTCCTGAGTTATAATAAGCACTATTTTCATCTGTACTCCCAAACCAATTTAACACAGCTGAACTTGAAACTGAGTAATTAGCATATGGGTATGTTGATGAGTATTTAGGCCAGGATTCTGATCCTGTTACATAATATAAGAAATATTCATAGCTATCAAATTTACTAATAATGCTATTTATATTATTTGTTAAGGCATTATAACTAGAAGAATAATCTGGAGAAAATGGTGTTGTTCCTGTAATAGTTTCAAGTTCTAATATTTCAGCGGATGAACTTTCAATAGAAACCATTTTATCATAAAAATTATTTAATCTTTGTTCTGCGGATGAATATTTAACAAATTCATTCCAATCTCCCCAATTTTTTCTTAAAAATACTCCTTTTTCATCTTGTAAAGAATTAAATTGATAATATGATTGAGAACTATTTGTATTAATTAAATCTTGTAATGTTTTAAAGTTAGTTGAATTATTAATCCGATCTTTAACATCAACATTATAATTTGGTCCTTTTAATGAAAGAAGATTATCAACATATTCTAAATTTGGATTAAATTCTACCTCAAAAACTTGAGTTTCTCCTACTTTTGTAATTATTTGGAGTTGCATTTCTTCCAAAAATTCAATTGGAAGAGGTTTATATAATTTAATTAATATAGATGTTGGATTATTAGAACCCGGAGGGTATGCTTCTAATTGACTATTTATTCCAATAAAATTTCTATTACCCGCAAATGAAATATAAAATTCATCAACATTTTCTCTGGCATCTAATTTTTCTTTAAATTCATTATAATATGTTTCAATTTGTTGTGAATTTAAATAATTATTTTGAATTCTTAATTCTGTTCTATCACCAGAAATATCTTTTATAAAGTAAGGATGTTGTTCATAATTTCCATCTTTACCTTTCTCTAATACTTCGGATCCCAACTCATAATCTATAAAATTATAAGCTGCATAATATTTTCCAGTAGAATATCCCTGATTATAAATATCTTCTGTTGGGTTTAATTCAAATTGGTTATAGACTGATATAGATGATGTTGTTGTAGCTGTTCCTGTTTGAGGTTGGAGATAAGACCCATTACTATTATAATTTAAATTTGTATATAAAATAGTTTTGGCATAATTATATATATAAAATTGTGTTTTACTTTCAAATTGGGAATAGGATCCTGTTAATTCTATTGAAGGAACAATAGCATCTAAACTTAATTCAAATCCTTCTTGAAAAAACGCTTCTGCATTTAATGGTGTTGATGATGCTGAAATAGGTATTGCCATTTTTATCTACGTATTAATTCACTTGATGTATTCTCATTTTTATCACCAAAATTGTTTCCTCCAATTTCGATAGCGTCTTCTAAATTAGTTGCATCTTGTATTAAATCTAAATTTTCTCTTCTTAATTCTGCAATTTCATCTAATAAGGCTTTAATTTCATTATTTATATTAGCAAAATCAGAATATTCTCCACTAGTTTTTGCAAGATACTGATGAGATTCTATTTCTCCAAGTTTAGGTATAATATAGAAAAATTTATCATAAAGATACCAAAAATCATCTAATGTTGCTAAATCTCTATCAAAAAAAGAGAGATCAGGGACATTAGTTAATTGTGTAAATTCAGTATTTACAGTTTCATTGAATTTATCTTTATCAAATCTTTGTGCTTTTAATGTTATGTTTTCCATTATCCATTTATTACTTTAAACATTATATCTTCATCAAATACTTTAGTAGTACCATCAATAGTTGTTTTTAATAATACTGTATAGTACCTTTCTGGTTCTAATCCTCCCATATATATATCAAAATAACTTGAGGTTAGATCAGCACTTACTTTAGTAAATTTTGCATCAAAATTAATAACATATTCATTGGTTTCAGAATCTTTTACAGCGTATTGTGATTGTTTTGGTAAATAATAATTAGTTAAATAACCTGATTGTGTTTGGAATATTCTTTTAGGATATTGAGGAACAGCAGCTATTCTAAATCTTTGAACACTCTCAGAAAAATAAACTCCATCATTGTTATATGTAGAAATAAATGCTTCAGATTTTGGTAAATTTTGCATTTGAGATGAAGTACCATAATAAAAATCATCAAACCTAAATTCTAATTGGGGTGGATAAATTGTATTGGTATCTACTGAATAATATTTAAATGTTTTTGTAGCTGATTCTGATGGTACAAACTCAACAGATGATGTTTGTTTAATTATAAATCCTTCATTTGGTATATCAGCTACCCCTAAACCATTTGATTGGCTAAACCAAATATCAACAGCAAAAGTTACATCTGCATTTAAATCAACAGGATTGGCATATGTAAATACTTGTGAAGCTGTAATGTTTTTTCCCGTAACTGATCCAGTATACCATGTTGCTCCTCCTGTTACAGTAGGAGTTTTCATATCCCATGATCCCGTTGTTCTGGTAGCAAAGGGATCTCCAAAATTTATCCATGAAGTACCTTCTGTTTTAGCTCTCCAACTACATCCATTAGTAGTAACTGGTGAGTTTCCAAATCTTCCAGTTCCCATATCCCAACTTTGAGAAACAGGATAAATATTTAAGTAAGCAGTTGATCCTAAATTTGTCACTACAGCTGCATAATTTCTTAAATTTGATTTCCAAGTTCTTTTTTTAAAATCATCACCTACTAAAACTAATGATGCTGTTTGTGCAGGGCCTGATGTTGCTGTTAAACCAGAGATTTTTAAAGTATCTCCTATCCTATAATTTTTTCCTCTATTTATAATATTAATACCTGTTATTGTATTTCCTGTTGTTGTTATACTAGCTCTTGCTCCTATTCCTGCACCATTAGAACTTGTTAAACCAACATTTGGGTATACAGTATTTGTTAAGTTTGTTGGATTTTGAGTTAGTGAAGTTAATAAAGCATTTCCTGTAGTAGATAGATTACTTATACCCGATCCAGATATATAACTAGTATAAACCCCATTAATTTCATTTTGTGAAAATTTTATTAAATATCTACTTGATTGAGCAGCATCATTTAATAAATAAGTTGATGCTTCTAAAATTTCATCTAACCCAGTATTCATAACTTGGTTTTGAGTGTATAATGTAGCGTCTTTTTCAGGAAATATTTTATAAATTGCCATTTAATTATATATTAAAATTTTGTAAATCATTTAGTGATGGTTTTACATCATCTGGTACTAAACTTTCATCAATAGATGTAGGTACACCACCTGTACCTGGTTGTTGATTTAATCCTCCTCCTACAACTGCTTCAATTTCACTACTAGGATCCGCTAGTACCTCTAAATAAGTTCTATCGGGAGTATATTGTTGTAATATCATAGTTTCTAATGTTCCCGCATCTTCATCTCCTTCAGTAGTATCTATAAATTTTGCTTTTGTAGGATATCTTAATACTTTGTAATTACCACCCTCTAAAAATGTTGATTTTGTACCATTAGATGCTGCTGTTCTATTTGGTCCCCCACTTGCTCCTTGTTTAACTCCTGCTTCTGGGTTTTCTATATCTAATGCTGTTACCTTAAGTGATTGATTTAAGGGATTATTCATAGTAGCTCTTACTTCTCCCTCTTTTGTTGTATAATAAGGATTTTCTGAATTATAAGTTTGTACAAATCCAGATGCAGGGTCATTAGTTGAACCTCCGTCTATTGAAGTACCATCTTCGGATTGATTTTCTCTAGTTTCCTCATATTTTGCATCTATAGGAGATTGTTTAGGTGGTATAGGGCCAGGATTACTACCTAAATAACTTCCTGGAGTTCCTGGTCCTTGTATACCTTCATCTCCTCTTCTATCAAATGATTTTTTATATATTTCTAATAAATCTACCATAATATTTTATTTATAAAGGTATTACTCTTCCAACAATATCAGTTCTTGGATATTTTAATTCAAAAACCATTGGATCAATTGATGGATATATCACCCCCTGATTAGTTGCTGCTTTTAAATCATAAGAATATTGACTATATCCTTTACTTGTTCCTGCTATATTTTTTAATACTACATTCGCTACTGTCTGTACTCCTTCTACTTTATCTAAAAGTATACTTAAGTCTTTTAACATAATTGGTTGGTTTATATTCCAATTATCTACTTGAAAATAATCTGCTAATGAATTTATACAAGCAGCAATCACATTATTATTATTAAAATTAGGTAATACTATTATATCAAATTCACATTTTATATTAATAATATAAGCATCCTTTATCTTAATAGAATCATTTATCATTCTATATTCAGATAAATAGGTTTTGAGGTTTTGTTTTAAGGTTGATGAAGCTGTTCTTAATTGTTTAGATGAATTATAAGATAATACATACATATCTAATATTGTTGGTAATTCTCCTAATTGGTATTCTGCTACTTTAGTAGGTTGGATGTATGCTTTTGCAATAGTACCAATATTAGCTGGCATGCTTAAAGCTCTTATTAAGTAATCCTGTTGAGTAACTGTTCTTAATTGGTTTTGGAAATTTCCTAAAGCATTTTGCCTAATTTCTTCAATTGTATCCCCACCTTGTCCTCCATCTGCTGCTAAAGTATTATTAACCGCAACTGAATTAAAAATAGTATTTGCTGTTGCAGATGAAGCTACATTTGGATTTGTAAAGGTGATATTAGCATTATTAAAATTAGTTAATGTACCGGATGTAACATTCGCACTTAATCCTCCCCCAGTTAAATATCTAATAGTTAATGTCGTATTTGAAGGTGCTATTCCATAAGTATCAGTAAACATAAAATTTAATGGAGAGTATGCTGTTGTTAATTTATCTTTTGAAAAAGCCAAACCAGTTCCTACATTATCTGGGTTTGGTACTAAATTTTCATCGTTATCACTTACTGTTCCTGCTCCAAACCCTAATTGCAATGTAGTTGAATTTAAAAACCTTGATGTAAATCTTCTTTGTACTTGTTTTAAATTCAATAAATTAGGAGCATCATCTTGTACTGCATTAGGGTCATTATAACTTGCGTTTAGTTTTGTTGTAAATACTGTATCTTGAGCTAAATTTAATACTTCATACCACTCATTACCATTACTATCAAATATATCTAATACGTTTATAATATTTGCAGCATTTAAATTAAATGTAACAAATTTAGTTGGGGATGTGAATGTAGCTGTTGTAACATTAATAGTTCCTGATATGGCTTTTCTTGTTTTCTTTAATAGAAATCTATTTGGAACAGTTCCAGATAAAGAATAAATTGATACTTCTGTTGGATCTTGAGATGATGAAATTGAAAAATCACAAACATCTTCAGTAATAAACTTAATTGAACTATCTTCATTTGAGGTTATTTGAAATCCTGAAGGAATCTTTAAAGCATAAGTAAAATCTGGGACTTCGTCTGTTCCTGAAGTTATAGCAGGAACTTGTTGGTAAAAAGATATATCTACTGTTGCTGCTGTTGTTACTCTAGGTCTATAACCTAACATATAAGATAGATCATATAAATTAGATTCTTGTCTAGCATATTGAATAAATGTTTCTTGTATTTGATTATCTAAATAAAAAGATAAAACATCACCTACATAAGATGCCATTTCAATAAATAACATTCCTGTTGAATCAGCAGAAAAATCATTATAAGTATTAGGAAAATATGTTTTAGAATAATCTATAAGAGCATTTCTAAATGTATTAAAATCCCTATTTGTATATTTTACGTCTCTTTTTAAATTTGCCATTATTGTAATGATATATTAATTTGATCGTCTTCCCCAATATTAGTTACTATATAATCTAGTATAAAATTAATTGTATTATCATCTGGTTGATTATCAAACATTATTTTTTTAACTTCAACTGTAGGGAAGTTTGCAGAAATATTATCTGTTATTCTTTCTTCTAATGCAGAAGTTGTACCATCATTTATACCTTCCCATATTAATGATCTTAAATCAGCACCAAAATTAGGTTTAAATACTCTTTCGCCTCTATTAGTTAATAACCAATTAATTAAATTAGTTTTAACTACCTCTTTGGTGGTATAAGTAGGATTGAATACAGCTTTTCCAGACATAGGTAAACTAAATCCTAAAGCAGCACTACCACTATTAGGAGTGGAAAAAGCATTATATACAATTCTAGCCATTATTTACCATTCATTAGATTCATTATTTGATCCATTCCAACATTTCCTTCTGGTAATGCCCCATTTGCCATATCCATTCCTGGATTTGGGCGAAAAGATTGAGCATTACTAGTATTAAAACTTGCTGCTGTTTCTCCTAAAATATTTTTATAAGCATCTCTTTTTTCTTGAGAAGACATAACAGGAGTTGTAGGAGAAGTTTGTGGAATAGTAGGTTTTATAGATTCCATCATTGGGGTTTGAGTAACAACTTTGGGTGTTTTAACCGCCTCTAAGAGTATATCTTTTAATTCTTCTTGTATTACTTCTCTAACAGTTTCCTTTAATACTTTTTTTAATTCTGTTAACTTCATTTTTAGTTTTATTATAAATATTATTAATTTTTGTTTTTACATCAATTATGACCCAGTAGGTACAGGTAAACCATTTCTTCCAAATTCAAAATACCATGGATCACTTGGAGTTAAATATCTATTAGGATCATTATAGTTAGCACCTGGTGAGTTTGGATTTACAGAAGGATCAATAAACCAGAATGGTAACTCTGCTGTTGTAATTGCATTTGCATTATACCACTCCATTCCTAATGCTGTTCTTAATTTTAACATTAATTGGGTTTTAGAATAAGCGAAAAAGTTTCCATTATTTCCATTAGCAAAAGTATAAATAACCCCATTAGATGTTTCCATTGGGTTAGAATTTGGTATTATATTATGAATCCACCACTCATTTTGGATATCTTGTTCTAATTCCCATAATGATTCAACTTCAGCAAATGTAATAGGACTACTTGATGTCCCAACAATAGTCTGTCCATTAATAATTGGCATATTATAACCTACGTCCCTACTACGAAAATAATCTGATAGAGGATCATTAAAAGAAATTTCAGGATTTAATAATGATAAATAATTAGCTTCTTCAAATATAGCTTGCATAAGACGTTTTCTTCGTTTCATTTCTGGTCTTAGATCTAAAAATTGGCTTCCTATATTATTATCATTAAATAAATTTTCTGCTGTATTATACAATCTAACTGAATATGCTTCTAATTTTGCAAGAGTTGTAAAATCACTATCATCAGCCCAACTTTTTGTTGTGGAATTATAATTACCACCAACACTGTTTGCATTAGCTAATAGAATTTCTCCTTTTCTTCTTATTTGACTTATAAGTGATTTTATTGTAGTTTCATTTGTAACCCCCCCTAGGAATAATTTTTTAATTGTTGCATCAAGAATTCTATCACCATCTTTCCATTCATATCCTTCATTAGCCACAGCTTGTTCTAAAATAGTTCTTGAATTATCAAAAGCTTCTTGAACTAAGGTATCATAATAACCCGCACGTGGCCCCTTACCTTGTGATAGTTCCCAAGCTAATTCATATAATTCTTCAGCTTCTTCTTGATTTGCTCCATAAATAGCTATTAAAATTGCAATTTGTCCTTGTTTATAAATGGCTTTAAGTGGATCTTCAGCTGGTGGTGGAGGAGGGAATATTAAATCTTTTGTATCTATAAGCCATTTCATTTCATCTACCAAAACTATATTAGATGAGGAAAATGATTCATCTCCATATAATATTTCAACCGGAATATTTTCATTAAAAAATTCTCCTGGTGGTGGAACTGATTCTTTGTTTTGGGCTGTTACTTGTTTTTTATCAAATGATCTATTAGTAAGTAAAGCTGATTGTATTGATGTTGCATTGGCTAATTCCCCTTCTCCCTCAGCAATATCTCTATTATAATTATTTAAAGTTGTTTGACTTACTTCAACATAATTTAATCTCAGATAATAATCACCATATAATAAACCCGGAGGATTATTTAATATAGCTGCTAATTCAGCATTAGTTAATATATCTACAAAATTTCCAGTTGTAGCTACTACATCATCTAAATCTGATTGTGTTATGTTAGGGTCTTTTTCTAAACAATCATTTAAAGCTACATCTAAATCCTTTAATTTAGAGATAACTGAACTAACATCACTACTTATTAATTCTAAAGCCTCAGGAATTGAACTTAATGATCCTTCTTCTTTATCTATTATAGTTCCTAAATTATCTAGTGCATCTGAAAAATTATTTATTATATTTACTGGGATACCTACACCAGGTGGAACAGATGTTGGGATAGGGAGTTGTTTAATAACAGTTACTGCTGCTTTAACCCCATTAACTATTCCTTCTGAAGTTGAGGCTATTTTATTTAATGCTGATATTTTTCCTTCTATTTGTACGAGAGCACCGTTAATTTCGTTTTTTTGTTGTATTAATGATTTTAATTCTTGGGTTGGGGGACATGAATCTTTAAATCTAGCAATTAATACATCTAAAGTTTTATTAAACTGAAATGTTGTTTTAGTTATGCTTTGGACTATTTTTGATATAAACCCTGCTAAAGCCATTATAAAGTTTTTGTTGTTTTAGATTTATAAAATGTAATTGAAGATAACATAGTTTGAGCTTGTAAACCTACTTTAGTTGCTGTTTGTGTAACTGCTATATTAGGAACAAAAGGTATAGGAGTACCAACAGTACCTAAAGCAGTTGTTAAAGATATCATATCAGTTAATAACTTTTGAAAATCAGATAAAAATTTATCTCCTAAAATTATTGGTTCTGTAGCATCTTTACTCCCTAAATATACCCCTTTTGTATCTACTACAAATTTATTTTTTGAATCTATATTAACTGAATCTTGTGTGTTTAAATTAATTGATTTAGCTGCACTTAATAATATTGAATCGTTTTTAGAATTAAAATATAACCTTCCTGAATTTATTAAAACTTGTTCTCCTATAAATTGGTTGGGTTTTTCAGGAGGGGTATCATATGAATTATAATTAACAGAAGCACCTGTAATGGGTATTTGTTGATTTGATGTAAGATAAATTGATGATTTATCTGTATTAATGTTTTCTACTTGTGGTATCCATGGGTCATCTTCTGTTTTTGTTTGTCCATTTTTTATTATTACGATAGGTTCTCCATTTACCCCGCTATCAGACCAAGGATTAGGAGGTGTACTATTATTTACAGTACTTCCAATTCTAATGGTGTTACCCCATCTCCCTTCAAATAAAACATCTCCTTCAAAAGGTTGTAAACTTCTTATTCCTATTCTTTCTTTAAATGTTAAACCTAAATTAATATCATTAATGGGTATATCAGATTGAATTTCTACTCCGGCTTCAGTACTTTCATATTTTCGAGCATTACTAGGTTCATTAGCTAATGGATTTGGTAGTGCATTATGATGAACATTATTCCAAACATTAATACTTTGAAAATAATAATATTGTTCCCCACTACTAACATTTATATTTAAAGTAGGACCAGGTAAAGATATTACATATACAATTTCATTTACTAATGGTAACATTTTTACATTAGAATAAAGAGGTTTAGCATATTGTAAAGATTCTAGATTAGTACTACCAGGATTAGATAAATCTTCAAATAAAATACCTCCCATACCAGCGTATTCTCCATATAATTCCCAATTTATTGGGTAGTCATTTCCATTTAAAGAAACAAATTTTACTCTTACAGGTATTATTTGTTTATTTTGTGAAGAAGAAGTCCGTTTAGGTTTTAATGAACCTAAACCTGTTGGAATTTTAACCATTATTTTTGTTTTCTTTTGATACTTTTTCTAATTTATCAATTTCAGCTAATAATTCTGCTTTTTCTTCTTCAGTTATACCAAACTCGCCATCATCATTAGTATTATTAACTGCTCTTTGAATAATAGTAGCCATTTTTATTAATTGTTCATCATTTTTAACACTAATTTCTAGATATTCCTTTATTAAAGGTACTATAAGTGTAGCATCTCCTATCTCCTGAATTAAAGGTTTTAATTCACTTATTAGTGATGAAATTTGTTCCTTTTTCTTCGTCTGGTTATCATATATCTCATGTAGAATATCTGAGAATTTTTTATCACCAAATATTATTGAATCTAGTTGTCCCATAATTTTTGATTATAAATATTGGAAGTTTTAATTTTTAAGATGGAAAATAACCATTTTCAGAAAATATAAGATATTTTTCTTTAAATACCTTATATAGTTTATTAGCTATTTTAGTTATTTTAGGAGTTTTAACATCAATCATTTCTCTTATATAAATATAGAGTGCTTTTTTATTAAAAACATCAATAGCATCCCTTTTTCTGAATAATTCTAAAATACAATCAGCTATTTGGGCATCATATTCTTTTGGGAAATAATTAAAAATATTATCAGTCATATATTTTACATATAAATCAACAAAAATTGATAATCTATCTCCTTCTTTATATCCTTTATTAAATAATTCATCCCCAAAATGTTTATCTGAATCTATAAATTTTTGGGAAGATTGTTCTAATTTAGGATTTAGAATAAAGAATGCATTTTCACCTACATCTAAGTTTTGATGTTTGGATATATCTCCTATATCAATAGATTCAATTCTTTTTTTATAATTTTTTTGGTTATAGACTATTAACCATCTTTTAACAATAGTACCAAAATAGGAATATGCTTTAGCCCCCTTTGAAGGATCAAAAAGGTGAATTTTATCTAAGAGAAATACCATTATCTCATGTTGTAAATCTTCTAAATTTTCTACTCCATCTGTATAGTAAAATTTAAATGTATGAATTATATTTTCTGTTAATTTATAAAAGGGATAGTGAATTTCTCTAGAATATATGTTACTCTTAAAAAGTGAATCCTTGCTTGTATTATAAGCAACAATAGCATCTTCTGTTTCTTGTGTGAAATAATTTCTCTTCTGTCTTTTCTTCTTGGCTGCTCTTATTATATTATCCATGTATCATAGGTTATATATCTTTAATTTTAAATTCATTTAAAAACTCTTGAATTGATACAACCATTTTAAAGAAAAAACCTATTTCATCATCACTTTTAAACCTACCCTGTGAATCTAATTTTTTTAATTTCCCATCAGATATTTCTATTGCTTTAGAAATTTTATTAAGATATTTCATATATTCTACTAGTATATCTTCTTGCTGTTCATTTTTTTTCATTAAATTTATAGTAGTAAATCCTAATACTACTACTAATGCTGAAAGGAATGATATTATTATTGTTTCCATATTATAAATTATCTAACATATTTTTTAATCCTGGACTTGATAAATTACCAAGTGCTTTGGATTTTGTTGTTTTTTTGTTTTTAATTGTAAAATTTTCTTTTACTTTATTTCCATTCTTGAATTTAGGTAACCATTCTTTTTCAAATTCAATTCTAGCGGCCATCATGTCTGCTTGATGTAATATAAAAGGTAATGAAGTTCTTGGTTTTTGTTCAGGCATCCATCCTTTTAAATATTTATCATTTGCTGGATCGTATAACCCATCATGTGTTTGAATAGCAACCATTTCATTAAAATTATATTTAATATCATGAGATTGAAGTAAAAATAAAGTTCTATCTGGAACCGAAGCAAATGGAACTTTGTTATTAAACATATAATCTTCTCCTAATTTTTCTCTTCTCCATTTATCTGTCTGAGGTATATAAGAATCTTGTTCTTCATCCCCCATTTTACCTAAGTCGTGATTAATAGCAGAAAAAACTAATTCTTCAATTGTAAAAGTACTAATATCTGCTCCTTCTTCTTTCCACAATTCATATTGTTTAAGGGCACATCTAACTACTCTATTAACATGGTCTATATATCCACCAGGAAAAGCATTATGATATTCTTTTTTATGGGCTGCTGGCATTAGCATTAGACGTTCTTGAAATTTAGTATAAAATGATAATAGTTGTGTTTGTCTATCACCCTTGATATATTTTACTATATTAGAATGGAATATATTCCAATTTTCTTGTATTTGTTCTGCTGTTAGTTTCATAACCTTTAATTTTTTTACATTGTTTCTTGTTCGCGATTTAAAAATGACTTTACTTCTTGAACAATATCTTTTGATTCATTGATTGTATTAGTAAATTCTTTAATATCCGAATTAGGTCTACTTAAAATAAAGCGTAAAGTTTGCAATTTACCCTCTAATTTATCCATTAATCGGATGCATGTTTCTTTGTTTCTCATAATTTAATTTATTAGTATGTTCCTATATTTATTTTGTTATGTAATCTCTATTATCTCTATTATCTCTATTATTTCTATTATTTCTATTATCTCATATATTAATATTTAAGTACCTTAATACCTTTATATTAATGTATCTCTAAGATATATAAAATAGTTGGGGAAGCCAAGTTATTCTGAAAGGTGATTTAGGATTTTTTGGAGATGGGCACATTTTTCATATTCTTCTGTTTCTATAAAAAAACTTATACCTAATTTAAGAGCTGTGTCTAAGTATTCATCTGCGTATACTTTAACTCCTTTTATATGTTCTTTTTTAGAAATATCTATTTTCTTAATATAACTCCATGCTCTATTATATGTAACATGCTCACCAGCTTCTTTAACATCACCTAAATCTAATTCTTTGTTTGATTTTTCAAAAAATTTAATTATTTTTTTATTAAAATTTATATGGTTTATTATTAATTTTTTATACATTCCAACCCAATATGTAGGTGTATTTTTAAAATTAATATGAACTTCACCATTATCAACACCTTCTAAGTCTTCATTAGAATTAAATAAATGAAATATGTGATCTAAATTTACCATATGTTATAAATATATTAACTTATAGTAAATAATCCAAATCATCCCCTAGAGGATCCTCCTCCTCCGGGCTTTAACGACTTGCCCTGTTATATGCCGTTTAGCTAGAGTGCTTTATTAAGCAGCCATTGCTAGTTCAACTTGTTCGCCAGTTATGCGTATGATCTTCATTATACCCTTACTTTCTGTCAAATCCAGTCACCCCCATATTTTTAATTTATTAGTGGAGGTGGTGGGTTTCGAACCCACGTCCAAAAAAGCAGCTAATACAACTATAAACGATCAAATATAAATATTAAATATTCCAATCCTCTTCAGCAATTTGTAATGCTAAAAGAGGAGACATATTCCCATCTGATTTAGACATTGTTATTAGAGCATAATATATAACTTCAACTAATTTTCCTTGTCTATTTATTCTATCTAATATTTGAGATATTTCTATTATCTCATCACTTCCTACTTTGTCTAAAAACTCTTCTTGAAATTTATCCATTTTATTATTATTATTTATTTTTAGCATCAAAGAAAAACATCTGCCATAGTCTTCCTGTATCTATACTATGACCAAAATATCCACCTGAGGAATGAATACATCTTCCATCAAAAATCACCATTCTATTATATACATTACCAAATACATCTACATCCTCATATAATGTTTTATCTACAAATGTTTCTTGTTGAGGGAAATAATCATAAATATTATCACTTTGAGATGAATGATATACTTTTGATTTTTTATTTGCTACAACTTTTGTTCCTGTTTCAAATGGAGCATTTGGTGTCAAAAACAACATAGCTGCCCATTGTTGTTCATCACAATGAAATACTTGAGGAGGAACATTCCCAGAACAAAAACCACTTTGAAATACTCCACAAATTGCATATTCCTCAGTCCAATTAGTAATCTCCATTCCCATTGTTTCTGCAATTTTTTCCTTAACCCCATCAAATATAAATTGTTTTCTAGTTCTCCAACCAACCCCACCATGACCTTTATCCCAATACATTTGATTTAAAGCATATTCTCTAACTTTATCTGGATTTTCATAAAAGTTATCTATTATCCAAGCTCTTTTATCACTATTTGTATTTACTTTAAATTGGTTAGTTTCTATTACTCCCCAATCTGATTCATTATTAGAATCTTTGTTATATATTTTTTCCATTGTTTTTTTATTTTTAAAATCCTAAATATTTTTCCCTAATATAATCTATATCCCATGTAGTATAAGATTGAGAATATGAGGAATTATTAAAAGGATGAGTATAAGGAAAACAGCCCCTCCAATAATCTCCCCACTTATCACTCATATACTTAAAATTAACATTAGCTATATGTTTTAATTTTTCCCCTAATTTGGGATCTTCCTTAGAGGTTTGTTGAGCATTTTTTTCATAACTTTCATCACTATTACCAACAATTTCATTACCATGAAAATATGTATTTTTTAATCCTTTTACCATTTTAGGTTTTATATTCATCGTTCTCATAATAAAATCACTATCTTCTCCATAAGCTGGGTATAAATTTTCATCAAATAGTCCTATGGTTCTAACTCCCATTTCTGTTATAGCAAACAAATCATATGAACCAATATTAAACTCCCCAGCTCTAGGATGAATTAAACTAATATCTTTATCTTGTGCTGTCTCGGCAATTTCTTCCAACAATCCAGGAGTAAAAGATACATCATGGTTAGAAATTACCCAATAGGGTTCCATTAAAAACGATTTAATAATTAAATTCCAAGCAGCAGGAACTCCTAAATTAGAAGGTAAATGTGTTATATGTAAATTTTTAATGTATTTATTTAAAAAACTTTCATACCTTAATTCTTCCAATTTTGTTTTAAATGTATTACAACCACTATTATTAATTATAAATACATTATCTACAGGATAATCAATTGAGAGTATTAATCTCTCCATCCATTGAATTCCATTTACTATAGGTATTCCTATAACTGGGATACTTTTATTATCTTCCATCTCTTTTATTTTTTAGAGACCAATAATTATCACCATAATAGGTACAAATTTCATCCCCAATATTTATATCCTTTTGAGCAATCATATTAAAATGGTATGGAATTTTACTATCAAACCACATTGCATTATAGTCATCATCATGATTATATATAGAACCAAATCCTAAAGCTAAAACATGTTCAGTACTATTAGTTTTTGGGTAAGCGTAAACATAATCGTATAAACTATTACTAATAGGATCAGATACTCTTACACAATAAAAAGTTTCTATATATTCTCCTTCTTTAATAAATTTATCTGTAAATACTCCATATCCTTTCTCATCAGTCCATTTAACAAATAGGTTATTAGGTATTTTTAATTCCATATTTATTTTATCTTATGTTTAAGTTCTAAATTTAATATAGTATCATTTATGATTGTTCTATACCTCTCATCCAATAGATTTGGAGACTCTTCATCATCCATTTTTTTACCTAATTCTATAAATATTTCCTCACTTTCTTTCTTTTTCCCAATATACCAACCTGCAAGTGCTTTATAATATAAAAAAACATTATAACCATCATATCTATCATAATATTTAAAAGGTTTATCACTTAATATATTATTTATCCCCATACAAGCATATGAATACATCATAAGATATTTTTCCTCATTAGAAGGAATTCTTATATTACCACAAAATTCTAACCATATACATATAGCATTATATGCTTCCGGTCTGTGAGGGGAATGAGATATTGCTTGAAGTATTTGTCCTCTTTCAAACGCAGGTCTTCCTCCTACTCTGGCCATACAATTCCAAGCACATAATAAACTTTCATATACTAAATCATTATTACTAGATAATTCAGCACACCTTAAATAATAAGAAATTGCAGATGCATATTGTTTAATATCAAAATAACAACATGCTAATTCAAAATTACATATATCTTTTCTAGGTTTAAGGATATAATTATCTAATTTTTTTTCTAATTTATAATTTTTCATATTCTATTTTCTCTAACATTATTTTTGGCATTTTAAATATATAAGCAGCATTATCTTGAAATCCAAAAGTAATTAATAAATTATCACCATCTTCTACCATCCCACAATTAAATTCTATCATAGCATCCATAAATTTAAATTTCTTAGATACTTTAACAATATTCCAATCTTTATCATAAAAAACAAATCTATGATAATAATGAGCATCCTTTCCATTCCCAACTTGGTGGAATGGGAAGAAACATTCATGAGTAATACATAATCTATATTCACCAAAAGGTATTACTTGAGATCCTCCTCTTAAATCACACCCATCTAGTTTTGTTTTTGCTAATTTTTCACTTTGATCTTTTTTAACTATAACTTTACAGTTTTTTTCTTTACAATTAACCTTAACTAATTCTACAGGGTCAGCATGTCTAAGAAAATGATATGGCATATCTAAGACAGGCATCCAATTTTTCTCAAGATAACCATCTTTTTCAGGAACTTCTATTCTATCTCTTGTAACTTCAACAAATCCTTCTTCACCTAATTCAACTTCACATATTTCCATTCTTCCTGTTCCAATATCATCAATATCTCTTCTTACACCACAAGTATATAATTTATCATCCCATCTAAATACCCTTACGTCTTCTTGTCCTATAAAATCCCAAAGTGGGGGTTTATCATATTTAGTAGTATTAATCTTACTTGTTCGACTTATATTCAAATCTTCATCTAAATGACATAGATAATTAACTGTTTCCAAAAATTGAAATTCTTCAGGATTCATATATTGCATACATCCCCACATACCCCAATATTTTTGACCAAACTCAACATGATACATTACATACCCAACATGTCTTATATTAACTAATAATCCTTCTTTTTCATCCTTATAAATAGAAGCATTACATAACCCTGTTCCTCCTGTTAAATCCCCTGGGATTATTAAAGGTTTTATACTACCTCCATATTCCAAAGAGGTTTTAACTAAATTACTTTCCTTTGGATATAATTCTTCTCCAATCATATATTAATTTTGTATTAATTTCATATTATTCCATGTATTATTTATTATAATTATTATATAACGCGTTAAAACCGCGAATTAACGCGGTTTCTTGCGAATATTTTAAATTATTAACAAGCATATTCTAAAGCTTTTGCAAACATTTTTCTATTTAAATCTAAATCTTGTTTGAAATTTTTAATAATTCTAGCTTGTCTTTCTTTACCTCCTTCTGTATTGTAATGAAAATTTCCGTTAATAATATTTTCTTGGATTGTATTAAATACTTCCCATAAACCATTACCTTCATCTTCTTTACGTTGAGTTGTTAAAACTTCATCAATAGCTTCATTTTTATATGAATTATTTGTATCTTTAACTCTAATATCTAGTAAATCTTTAGCTAATTCAATAATTGTTTTTTCTTCTAATTCAACTTCTTTCATTTTATTCATAGACTCAACAGTTAATGGTAATTTTTTAACCATATCTTTAATCATTTCCTGAAGTTCTTCAAATGTATAACCCATATGACGCATTTTTACATCTTCAAATTCTGTATCTGCAATAACTAATCCATTTTCACAAATCATTCTAAATAATCCTGCTGTAAATGTAAAAGCATTTTTACCATCATGAGAATTTGTTAATAATATTTGAGGATAAACTGTATCTCCATCTGCTCCATTAATAACAATATCATCATTTCTAAACACTAATAAATGTTTTTGAAATCCTTGTGTTGATTTTTTTCTAGCTTTAACTTCCTTTACATCAACTACTCCCCATCCTAATGATTGCATATCATCAATAACTTTTTCTGTTGGAATGTGGGTATACTTATCTGAAACCTCAGATGATGGTATAAGTGTGAATACTGAAGGAGCTGCATTTTTAATTGCATCTTTACTCATGAATTTTGCTGATTCTAAATTTAACATAACTTTTATTTGATTTTAATTAGTATTTGTGCGTTTTGCACCTATTTACCCGTAAATATACGAAAGCTCTCCCGGGTATCCAAGCTTCCTGCGTATTACTTTTAAATTACTTACTTAATAGTGAAGGTGAAACTGTAAGTAATGAATTATCATCTCTATCTCTAACTTTAATATTTTTCTTATTAATTTTTAAGATTTCAAATGTTCTAGTATTAGCTATCTTTTTATGGTTAATAAATACTACATCACCAACATTAAAATCAGATATTGATAATTTAGGAATTGCTTTACCTACTCTAGCTGTCATTTTAGATCTTAATTCATTAGCATTAAATGAAATTGTACCTAATGAAATAGCTACCCCAAAATCTTTTTCTAGTTGTTCAACTGCTTTTTGAAATTCATCTCTAAATTCTACTACTTTTTGTTTGTTAATCATAACCTTTATTAATTTTAATTAGTATTTGTGCGTTTTGCACCTATTTACCCGTAAATATACGAAAGGTTTCTTGGGGAGCCAAATATTTTCGCGGGAGTCTTCAAAAGTCTATTACAAGTATTGCAAAGCTTATACCTAATCCATCTGCTAATAAATCACCACTTTCGGCAGAACCCCCACACTTATAATCAATTATTTCTTTCCCTATACCCGCTCCAATAGGAATTAATATACTATATAATCTTGCTCGTTTTTTAGGTACTCTGGTTTTGAAATATTGATATGAATAATGTGTTAATGCATAACTAACAGTTAAATGCATAACTTTATCATTATCATCAACAGGGGTAGGAGTCATGAATGATTGTGGAAATGTATTAACCCCCAATAATATAAAGAATATTATCCATTTCATAAAAATATTTTAAATAATAATTCTACCTTAAGATATTACTAATGAAATACCTCCAGTAGCTCTTAACATTGAAGAACTAACAGCAACTGTAGCGGTAGGAGCAAATGTATATGCATTAACCCCAGAAGGACAAACTATTGATGATATATAAGATGATGTAATTAATGTAGAAGCAGAAATACTTCCAGTATAACCAGCATATATACCCAAAGCATTAGTAGGTTGACCTTGATAAGAACCAGTAGTATTACTAACAGTTTCTACAGTAAAATAAGCAGAACCACTTGAAGGATTAGTTAATGTAAATAATTTTAACACACCCCCAGGAAGTTCTTCTGTTGGTGTTCCTACTCCATTTAATTGTTGTGCCGTATAAGATGCCATTATATAATTTTATTATAAATATTATTAACTAGGTTTTTGAGTAATAGTAGTTGTATTCCCATCTTCAACAATTACATATTTCCAACTCCAATTATCTTTCAAATCAGTTATGTAATTATCATATTCTAATTGCATTTGTGCATCACAATCAGCAGGAACAGATAAAATTATAGATTCACTCATAAATTTTATTATAAATATCAATAAATTTATAAAGCCGTCTAAGATTTCTTCTTCTTAGCATATCCACATACCTAGATACGTATATACTTCCCACCATATAAAAAATTTGTTAAAAAAAGAGATTGGGGATTAAGGAAGATTAAAAAAACTTACCCATATGGGAAAGCTCCTTCATTTTGGGACGTCTC
>CAACVC010000030.1_pt1 | contig 30278 bp, 50 predicted proteins | sample 2381761 | NCBI WGS metagenome assembly CAACVC01 (sample SAMEA5211966, study PRJEB30684) | marine metagenome | biome: Marine; feature: Epipelagic; material: Water | collected 2015-10-15 | depth 45 m
CGTATTGCTCAGCCTCTTTCCGTGTGTCAAAACATTCGCTATGTGGTATTGCTTTCTGATTTGGAAACATTTCACGATGCCAAGCTTCAGGCTCTCGCAGTTCTACGCATAGCCTGTAATATGGCTTTGCCAATGGTCTGCCGCTTGTGTGCGTTATGTGTGTGATTTCTCCTAATTTCATGTTATACCTTTTTGTTGATTAAAGTTCAATTACGTAAGTCTTGTAGTGTTTGCTGTTATTCATACTACTAAGATAAGGAATTTTCTACCATACACCAAATTATATAGTGCTAATCTCATACCTGTCCCAAACTTTTTCATACATAGCCCACGCTTCCTCTAAATCTCGCTCTCCTGCCACTTTAAAGTGTGATCCGTCATCGAATATAAGCCTGTTCAATTCAGGTGCATACAGATGCCTCTCTATGCCTTTAAGCTGTGTGCGTGTTTTACGCTTAGTCTTTTTTTGGTAGGAACTCATCGCAAAGTGTGTTTATCTGTTCGTCAATCTTATGCTTGTTGCCTTTTAGACCGAAGTATTTCTTCACGTCTGTGATCTTCCAAAATCGATTAGGCTTCATGTCGTACTTAGCGTACATCCCCGTGTCACGTCTAGTCACTGCTAGATTCCACAGGATTAATGCGTAATCTGTGCCGTTGATGTTTATAGTCTTCGTGTCAGGGTTGTGGATCTCTTGCCAAAAGTGCGCTGTCGTATCCACGTTCTTCATAAACTTGTCTGCTTCTTGTTGTGTCATACCGTGTGTGTATTTTGTTATTGTGCTGTAAGCATATTGTAATCAGTAGCTAATGCCTTTCTGTTTTCAACGCTGTAGTCAAAGTGATCTGTGAATGGCAATGACCATCCGTTTTTGATTAGCGTGTCGATGATGTGTTGAGTGTAACCATCTGTTAGCTGAACTTGTGAGTAGTTGTGCATATTGTTATTCATACCACTAAGATAAGGAAAAAAGATCTAGTCACCAAATAGAATCGCCATAATCTTCATTAAACGTCCATGCTACCTCGCTCCAATCAACCAAGCTCATGTCTTCAGGTGATCGCATATCAGGCGTACCTGACGGCAGCAGTTCCCTTACAAACTCTTCAACCCTTTCAGCTGTAAACTTCTGTGGATATGATGCAAATTCCTCTGTGGCTAAATACAAGCCCTCGTCGTTGTTGATCCACAGCATGACATTCCATGTGTGCCAATTAGCCCACCCATTGTACTTTCCTGTTCTCATAGTTGTGCGTCTTTACCTGTCACCTTTCTGTATATCTCACATAGTTCCACAGCTGCAATCAAAGTTGCGTGTTGTGGGTCACCTGTGATCTGCCGTTCTAGTTTCTCAACTGCCGCTGTGATGTCGCGCACTATTTCGTGCCGACTGACTTGATCGTGCTTTAACATTAGATACACATCATTTGTAATGCCCTATCATGGCTACGCCATTCTTCGTACGTGCATCGGCGCAAAGAACTTAAAACAGGTTGCAATGTACTAAACTCCTTTGCGATCTGAGCAATCGCGTCTTCACGCGTTGTTGCCCATACATCATTACCGCCTGACCCCTCCCAACTGAACAGCCAGCAGTACTTGCCATCGTTAGTTCGATAAAGTTCTTTCTCGCTGCCACAGCAGCTGCATTTTGTATCGTCCATAATCATTTAGTATGTAGGTGTGTCATAAAACGCGTTACATCAACTGCTGCTTCTGCGCCGCCATGCATATATACAGCATCAATCGCATCAGCATATCGCTTGCGTGCCGCTACATAGAATGGAACGTCTTCGCCCACCCAATCCATTTTACATCTTTGAACTTCTGCGTTGGCATCAAGCACTTCTTGTACTAATGCGCCTAGTGTTTTGTTGTTATCCATACAGCTAAGATAAGGAAAATTCTCCCTTCTACCAAATGTATGAGGAATTAATTTACCCTAATGCGTAAGTACCATAGTTAGGGTTAGTCTGATTATGCGTGATCGCATACCTCATCGCGTCAATACTGTGATCAAATGCATCGACAGGCTGATTCAGCTGTTGCCCGTTTTTATCTGTCACCCACTTGTAATTACGCATCTCTTGAATCACATTGCTGCTCCTAGCTGTGACCATTATAGGTCTGCTGTGCATAAACTGAATCCCTGATCTAACGCTATCCCTACCCTTACGACACGGATGAACGTTGAAGCCATGATTGCTTATCTCTTGGATGCTTTTGGGTTCTGCGTTATCTGCAATGATAACATCGTGTCTAGCAACCCCTGCATCACGGAGCACTTTTGATATATCTGCATTAGTAAGTCCTGTCGAGTAGCAGATTTCATCGACTGCAAATCCATGTCCATCTGTGTAGACTCCAACGATTGCTGTTGGGTCATTTGTGAATCCGAAGTCCATGCCATAATTCAAAAATTTGTATGTATCAGGTATCTGATCTACTGTTTTCCAATGCGTAAATATCGTCGCTGATGACTGCCCTCTTTCTCCAAGACCATAGATCCGCCAATAGTTCTCATCTGCATCCTTCAGCCTCTCAATCTCATCAACTAAGTTCTCCGACAGGAATGGATTATCTCTGTACGTAGTTTGAAAAAAGTCACAATCCTCACGTGGTATAACCCTGTCGTATATCCAATGGTATTCATCAGACGGGTTAAAGTCAATTATGATCCTTTCTGTAGTTCTAACATTTAACTGAAAAAAATCCTCATACGTAAGCTCGTTACCCTCGTTCAAGAACAGGAGGTCACGCTTTCTACCACGTATCTTCTGTGGCTCGTCAAGTGAGACGAAACTGATCCGATTGTTGTTTAGCCAATACTCATTTAGACTCTTACTGTGTAGTTCCTCGCTGTATAGATTGTGGTTCGTAAGCAACTCAAAGAAATCTCTCATACTCGACCCTCTTAATGATGGACCATGTTTACGTATGATGTCAATCATCTTGCCTTGGTTGCTCATACAATACTTAAATATGATCCAAGTCAGTATATTGTATGTCTTGCCACTACGCGTGCCTCCTTGCTCAACAACAAATCGTGCTGAACTTTTCTCTAAATGTGTAAATACAACATTAGTCTTTATCTGTACCGATGACCTCAATGCGTACGTCTAATCCTTTGCCATCTGACCCTGTAATTTCTTGTCGCTCAACATAACCTCGTTCTTTACCTCTTGTTTTAAGCAAAAATATAGTCGCTGACGGGTGACCTTCTTGTACCAACTCAAACAACTTAGTTTCCGCAAAGTCTAGGACAACATTCTGCACTTCGTCCACCCGATCCTTAAACTCTTCATCTTCACGCATCCATCTATAAGGTGTAGTACGCTCAACGCCAATCTTCTTAGCAGCTTGCGACATAATTCCCATAGATTTCTCTAACGCCTCAATAAATTGCTCTTTTTTTAAGTGTTGTTTTTGTTGTTTTTCTCCCCCTGTTTTGGACTTCTCCATGAACGTGAATATTTATGTTCTTTAATATTTAGATGATCAAATACATCATCCTTATATAATAGACGTACTTCAGCTAACGTACATCCAATGCCTTTGCATATTTCTTTTTCACTCAGCTTATGATCATCAAGTAAACTTACCACAATATCGTGCATCTTGACGCTTACATGATTGCCTTTAGCTCGATTGATCCTTACTGTCAACATAATACGCTCAGGCTCGGTCAACGTCATTACCACAACAGGGCAAAGTCCATTGTACTTCTCCTTGAGCTTATCGCTGTTTTTACTTAGCCATGCTCGATGGTATCCATCAATGATATTGTGCTCGCTGTCAATTAAGACAGGCTGAATCCAACCGTTAGACAGGATGCTGAACTCAAGTAAGTTCAACTCCTGATCTAAAACGACATTCGGATTATACAGGTTTGCTTTTAGCTCCTGCGCATCAATCCATTCGACCCGATTAATTGGGTCTTTAAAGTTAAACTCCATACTTGCGTAAAATTGAAAAGTCGTGTTTGAAAACGGGTGGATATTGATGACCTTCCCGAACAGCGTTTTCGTATCGTTCGACAGCTGCCGAGTTGCGATGCTTTGAATGATGCATCATGTGGCAAGTCCAACAAAGCGGTTCGAGAACGCGATTCAATTCCTTTAGTTCTTCAGGCTTGATCTGAATTGGAAAACGATCGAAGACCTCGGTGAGAGTGTAATATGTGACATCGTAGTCTTCGTTATGAGTGTGAATGATCCCCTGTTTCTGTCCGCATCGACGGCATTCTTTAGGATATGCAATCCAACCTAGTCTTTGAGCGCGTTGTGTCAGTTTTAGCGATTTTTTACGGAATTCGCCACTCCACTTTTTGTAGTTGTTCATCGTAGTTGTTGTTTGACGTATGTTATACCATGTTTATTAGTTGATTGCTTTATGAATCCCATCTTCAAATACTTCGGTAGCGACATAGGCGTACAATAAGCACTTAGAGTCTTGGGTTTATACTGATCTAAGATAAGGAAAAATCGTCTGTTAAACAAATAGGAGTAAAGCTTTTTTCCCCTAAAGTTCGGATAGATGTAGTCAGTCTTTAGCCTTATATGCTCATTAGCTAATTCTTGCCATCCGACTACAGCGATTGGATGCACCCCGTTTGTGATACATAGATACTGCGTGTTCTTATCTTCTCGTTTTATAGCCACACGCTCTTTGCGCATCGCTGATCCGAATTGATTGTACACTCGGTCATGCTCTATTGGATATACCTTCAAATTCCAAGTAGGCATCAGTTCTATTCCCTGTTGGGTTAATTGGTCGTTTATATCCACCTCCTATAATTTTATGAAATACGTACAATGCAGGGTATCCACCTAGTGGGTCTGCGGGATCTGATTTATTGCCTCTTGTTTTGCGAACAGAAGTGACGCGTTGAAGTGCAGTCTTCTTACTCGTCGGACACTCTATTTTGTCTTCAATGTACTGATATATAGCTCGCCACGGATCACCTGTTAATTCTAGGTAATGCCACGCAATTCTGTTGCTCTGACCTTTGATCGCGTCCTTGTAATATCGCGCTTGTATATCCACCTCAGGAAATACCTGCATAATCTGATTGTACAAAACAGGATCTATAGTTTTAAGCTTGCTTAAATTTTTAGCGGCTTCAGCGTGTACTTCACTAGCCACTCGAAGCTCATTCTTGTTATACACCTGATGATCGTACACTTGGCAGTAATCTATGCCCTTGTCGTGTATGTACTTGAATATGTCTTTTTGATTCCAATCATACACAGGTTTTGCCATCATGAGGTTTTTCATGTTCAGGCTCTTCGTCAAGTATGGGATAGTGCTATTCGTGATGCCGCTAAATCGTATCAAGCTTTCATCAGCTCGAAGACCTAAGAACACGGCTAGTTTTTTATGCCCCTTACCGGCAAAAAAAATCTGATCTATCTCTTCTTGCTTCCACACTCCTTCGACACGTGTAGCAATGTCAGGTTTTGGGCATACCCATTCGCGATTGTCATCCCATTGTATGTACTTCGTTTTTACGCCAAGCACAAACAGCTCACTTACTAGCGGTGTAGCTAAATAAACAAAATTGTATCGTGGGTTCTTAGCTGTTTCTAAAACGAACTCACGAATTGCGTGCTGTATGATTTCCTCATCACGAAATACAACATTGATTTTATCAGAGCTGCCAATAATATCGTGATATTCCTCAATCAGTTTTAGCGTTACTAAGCTATCCTTACCACCACTGTAGCTTACCCAACACTCATCATGACTTTCGTATATGCGTGCAATGCGCTTTAACGCTGCTTCATATACATTCGTGTCTTCGTATATTAAATCAGCTTTTGTTGCCATGCTTCAAATCGTATTCGACAAATTTTAATATCAGCTGACTGTCTTTCATGTTATTATCCTCGTACACTTCTTTAAGGTACTCCATCACACGATCCGACACGTTATCGTGTCCTTCGAAACGTGACTTTAATAACTTGACAAATTCATACCATATATCCATCTCATCTTCTGTGGCAAAATAGATTGTGTAGTCATTAAACTTGCTCTCAAGCAAATCCCCTAATCCTTGGTCTTCCTCATCAGGCTTAAACAAATTAGGATCTAGATCTAGTCCCATTTCATCTAGCTGCATATAGTCCCACTCATTAGCAAGCATATCCCAATCCCACTCACCATAGCTTACGTTGTCTTTGATGACAAAACTCTTTTGCTTGACCTCATCCCACGAAGCAACATACACAGGTGCGTCTTTCATGCCCGCCTCTTTACAAGCAGCTAATCTCATGTTACCTCCAAGCACAACCATCTCAGGGTTAACCACAATAGGTCGTGCATCAAGCATTTCGGGAAACTCCTCAAGGCTCTTAACTAATTTAGCAAACTTGTAATCGCGTATTGTACGTGGATTATCAGGGTTGCTCTTGATCTTCTCTAAAGGAGTCCGCTTGAATAATGACTTGCTTGATTGTGTCATAGAAATCTTGATTATGTATGGCTAACGTTAATAGTAGTGTAGCTGGATCTTCACCTGCGTGTACACGAACGCTTTCACTATTTTGTGTAATTAAAAAATAGTTCTTAGAGTGTAGAAGTGCTTTTCTCGCTTTCATGCAAAATGATTTACTAATCCTTGTACATCACGTGCCACCAAATCTAACCATTCTCTGTCATATGCAGTCATAGGGTGACGGGTTATCGTGAATTTGTCATGAATGTGATCATATACCCTGCACGTTTCATACTCACTTTCTTTTAAATACTCTCTTATTTGCGCAGCAATTTGCTTGCGCTCTAGTTTTGTGTAACTCATTGTGTTTTGCTGCTCATTACTAAATCTCGTAACTCGTCTATCATCTTACGTACACAACTGCGACAATTGCTAATTGCGTTGTTTCTTCCAAATAATTTGTTGCTTAATTGTTGAAGTTCTTTGTTTTTGTCTGCTGTCACGTGATGAGTAATACCCTGTAAAGCTTCTTCAACTTCCGCGATCTGCTCTTTTGTTATTTGTGCTTGCCATTTACCAAGTGGACACTCTGCCCATTTCAATTGTGTTTTGACAGGCATAATACACCCACATAATTCACGCGTCCCCACTTTTTTACCAAATCCCAATGGACCGCAAGTTTTTGTTTGCGCAACATAATGCTCGCAAGTAATGCAATTGTGCATTCTTTCACTTCTTACGCTCTGACTGACCCAAAATTTCATGTAATGTTTTTTTTGTCACGTGCAAACTTTTGTACAGCACGTTTATGTTAATACCTGATCGCCTTGCCACATCTGCCATATTCCAACCTTGCAAATGCAACATTATAACCTGCCTGTCGAACCATTGCATATGATCTATTGCCATCTGCAAATGTTCACGCATAATACTTGTGTCTAGGCTTGAATTTTCTACAAGCAACTCGTCAATAACATTGTCTGTAATGCGATATTGTTCTGCAAATTTTCCAATAGTCGCTTCACGATACATAGCCTTAAGAAAATAACTGCGCGCATTACGCATATGTGGCTTGTCAATCACTCGCAGATAAGTATGATGCACCAAATCACGTGGGTGATCTGTCCACTTGCGTGCGATTCGAACTAAATCCAAGTAATGATCTGCAAGCAGATTACTCCACTCTTTTTGATGCCTTAAAACCTTCAACTTGTTTTTTGTAATGACGAATCATTGACTCTAATTCATAAACTGACCACTTTTTTACTTTGTTGCTTTCAGCTAAAATGCCGTCTGCCGTGCCTGATCCAAACTCTTCGTCTAAATTTTTTCCAAACTCGTAGCTTCTCCCTCCTGTCATGTTACACTGCTTGCATTGTAATCGGACATTTTGCTCGTGCCATCTTGTACTCAGCTTACCTCGTGTAATAAAGTGACCTGCATCAGCAGATTTCCAAAATCGAATGCGACCACACGTGTAACAAGATCCATAACCATCATCATTTGAATCTCGTAATCTTACAAACTGACTGAATACAATGTCAAGTTTCTTCTTCGCTTTGCTTAGGCTCATTCTTGTTTGGTATCAGAAATGGATTGTTCTTCAATCGCCACGCAAGCTTGGCTTGTTCCGCATCGTACTCAGGTACATTTGTCGGGTCTTCAGCTCCACGTGTGATCTGCCGATGCTGATTCTCAATAATTGAAGCACGTTGTTCCTCGTGTTTTATTATACACTCACGAAACTCACTAATCTTCAGTCGTTCGTAAAACTTACCATACACCCCCATCTTCATTCTATCGGCAATTAGCCTCAATTCCTCCAATTTTAACACGGGAAAGAACTCAAAGACCATCTCTGCGCATAACGCATAATCAGTGACATCATGCAGCCTCTTCTTAGCATCCAAAAACTCGCTTACCTGCGCAATTATCATAATCACAGCAGCCCGTGTTTCTTCAGGCTTGACGCGTAATGCAGATTTTATGTTTGTGCCTTCTAACCACGCTTGCTCATTAGTCGCTTTGAATAATCCCGCTTTTGATATACTCTTCAAGCTTACTTCTGTCTTGCTCAGTATTTCTTGGTTGCGTTTTGAGAGCGAAGAATCCTTTCCATCCCTGTGCAATGGATTGTCCGATAATCGCGATGGCTTGTTGTTCATTTCCATTAGCTAGTTTTTGCAAGTTGTGTACTGACGCAAGTTCTGTGCGATCTGAACGAAACGTAAACTTGTGCTGTTCACGCTTATAGCTTTTCCATTCATCCCATGCATTTTTGAACTCACTTGTGTCCCAAGGTAATACAATATCTTTAAATGTATTCTTAACTGTATTCTTCTTTGTATTACTATGTTGTAATATTGACAAATCAGCCTTGTCTTTATGACTAGCCTGCTTTTTATCATTGACAAGTCTGCGTTTGGCGTGCTGACCCTCTGCCTTGTCATATTGACGAGTGGTAAGTGATCTAAACTCACGTATTCTCCCATCAAACTTAGTGCGTTCTACGAGCTGCAACGACTGTAATTTCTGAAACGCTCGTGATAATGTAGCTTGACTACATCCTAGTTCTTTCTGCAACGTGCCGTTCGATTTAAAAAACGACATGTCACGCGTGGTGAACGAGTCAACTTCTGCAAGTAAGATTTTCTCAATTGCAGTAAGTCGCTCGTCCAACCATATCTCAGCAGGTATCCAAATACCCTTGAAATCGCGTTCCATTTCTACTTAGATCGTAGTTCTATTTCACAATCTACCACCCGATCCATCAATTCCTTTGGTGGTACTTGTAATTGATTGCAAATCTCAGGTGCGTACTTCAATAAATTACGTGGCTTTTGATCTGTCCACACACGTATCGTTTTTTCATCAAGTCCTAGCTTGATAGACATTTGACGAATACTTCCGTACTTGTCATTTAGGTAATCTCTTAATTTGGTCATAGTTTACTAATTAGCGCATCTCGCATCTTTAACAAATGCTCTGCAATTTCCATAATCTCTTCGGGGTTCTCGCTTTGCGTAATAGCGTGACCAATCGCCCAACTAGCACTGATCCTTCGCTGTGTTTCAACGTCATTTCTGCCGCCATTACCTCCTCCCCCAAACATAGTCCCTGCTTTCTTGATTTTGAGCTTTGTCCCCCAAGTATTTGTGGTGCTTGTATATTCAATCTCATCGCCTTCGGCATACGGAGGCTTTTCAGGTGACGTACTTGATGCAGTTCCCTCCACACCATCTTCTAACGCAATAGCATAATCGTACATTGTGCCGTTACGACCATCCCAACTAGTATCTAGTTTTTGAATGGATTTGATCTTACTTGTAGTTCCCATAATTATTTGGTTTTTGGGTTAAAATTATTTTTTTTGATTTGCTTCTTCTTGATCATAAATCTCATGCAGTTTATCGCAAGCGTCCTGATAGGTTCTGTAAAAAAACTCCTCCCCATCATCAGGATCTGACACAATAAATTCTGCATCGTTACCCATGCATGATCCAATAGATATACCTGTGTCTAAATAGATCCATATGTATCCGCTATTCTCATTAAAGCCTAACATCTCTATTGATGTTGTATAAGCAATTTCTGCGTACGCTTTCCAACATACACTTAATCCTATCGCTTCTGTAGCGCATACATTACTATCTAGATTCAGCATCGTTAATGTCCTTTCTAACTGTTGCATTTATGTGTTCGTTTATAGCACCTAGTGCCGAGTTTAAGTCAAATAATAAATAGTCTACCTCTTCGCTTGGATACTTTTCTTGAAACCATTTGTACATTTTCAAGACATCATCTTTTAACTCATTCATCGTACTTCCTTTTGGCATCGGCTCGCTCTTCCGCAGCATTGTACGCAGCTTCAGGCTTCCAATCTTCGCTGATACTCCACATATCAAGTTCTGCATTTTCATACTTTATACCTTTTCTTAGTTTCATACCATCTAGTTTCTTGCGCACATCAAGTAGTATCTCGTCAATCACAGACTCGTTACCTTCACAATCGTCTACGTCAAATGCTAGGCTGATTGTTACCCAACCACTACAAGTTGGCTCATCATAATCTTCGTGTACCATCATATTTCTAAGCTTAAAATTGTTTGTCGTGGATCGTGAAAATCATCAGCAGGTGAGTTCATCCAATCAGTCCAATAATAAATACCGTCTTCAAATGCAGCCTCTTCATCAAACTCATCTGTTTGATCCGCTGTCATGTAGTCAGGGTAGTATTTAGCAATTATCTCAAGCAAGGCTTTCTTGCTTTTTGCGTAAAACCTACCATCTTCGATGCAGTAGCCATCCCACATCCCTTGACCTGTAACATCACAATACCTAGGAAACTTTTTCATGTTGTGTATTTCGATTATCCTAAAAACTTCTCCAATGCCTGTTCAATTGGTGCTCGTCCTCTAGTCAACCGACCATCTGCGTCGTAGTTGCCAAGTAAAGCAGGAAACTTACCTCCTTCCCAAGGAGAAAGCTGCACATCATCCTCGAACCAAATCGCAGTCCACATAGGCGCACCATATGTGATCTTAATTTTTTTGTTACCCGACTTAAGTATCGCAGTAAACCTATCCTCGCGTACTATCTTCCACGATGACCATTTTTGTTGTGTGTTGTTATTCATATTAGAAAGATAAGGAAAAATCACCCGTCTGACAAGTTATCGAAGAAGTTTTTTCCCACATGATACTCTGCGATCTGAGTAGTTTCAGCAAACCGATTTGTAACCTTGACTCGACGTACTTCTATGTCGTGATCTTGACGTAGCTCGCTTATTCGTGATGCTAACCTCCAAACTCCGAGGTCGCGCATAGCCTGTAAAGCGTTGATGCTGCCGTACTCTTTCAAGTACGACAAGACACGCTCACATTGTGTTGGATTGCTGTTACCCATAATATATAATATCTTGATCTAACCCTTTGAATGATACGCTGTCAGACACATTATCTTCAGCATCGAACCAAACCTGAATGTAGAATGGTTCTTGATACCAACCATATTCTTGTGCAACACCTGCCCATAAAGCACGCGCTTCTTCTATTTTTTGTGATCTGTTCATGACAAGCAAACTTCAATTACCTCTTCTGTTCCATCAGCAAATTCAAGAGGTACTGATACGTATATCATGCCGCTTGATTTTACTTCAATATCACAATTTGCTTTTTTGGCTCGCCTTAGCAACAAGTGATCCATCTTGTAATGCAAACTCACATTTCTATTATAAATAGTGATTGCTGTTCGAGATTCCTGTTCTTGTTTTACGTCATGGTCTAGCATATCACCATCTGTTGCAAAAAAGAACTGTTGCACTAGAAGGATAGCTTCGAATGCTTTTTCTGTTGTGTAATACTCCATAATTAAAAAGTGTTTGTTTGTTATATCAGAAAGATAAGGAAAAAAAATCTATCTACCAAATATGGTTGTAGCTTTTAGTTTTTTGTAATGCCCTCTTCGAGCAGCCATTCTTAGTCTGTCTTGTTCTAATTCAACAAGTGATTCTTTGTACGAATCAACTACCCACTCCTCTGCTGTATTGCCCTCAAGACGCGTGATCTTATCCTTCAAGCTGTCTATTTGTTCCTGTAAATTCCAAAGCCTTCTGCGGCAATCGCTAATTTGATCAGTTAGAAACACGTTAATCTCCTCTGCTGCAATAAGAAATCCTTGGTCTTTGATAGTCTTTAAATCCATAATGATTGATGTTTGTTATACAACAAAGATAAGGAAAAAACTACCATGCAGCAAATAAATGAGGAAAAAAAAACAGCCCCTCGTCAGGAGCTGCTTTCAACTAGGTATGTATAACAAACTACATGAGGACACAACTCCTCACAGCTAATATACTGCTATTTTTTACTTTCCTTAGCTTTTTTGCGTTTTTCTTGTCGGTCTTTTCTGCGATCTGCTACAATAGCATTGATGAGCACGTCAATCCAACCAAAGACCTTGTTGTCTAGCTGTGTTGGCGTTAGATTAACGACCACTTTAACAAAAGCCATTGCTGCAAGCAAAATCTCAGCCCAATAACTCATAATCAATTGTCCCATAATATTAATTTAGTTCATGACACGTAAGTACGTAGTCTTTGTTTCTTTTATGTACTTCAAACTTCCATCCGCCAAGTCGTGGTGTGCTAAACCCTTTTTCCACTTCCCAACCAATAGATTTGTCTTTTTTCTTATATGATCCTGTTTGTACTACGTGTACTGTTTCTTGCGTGTGATTGTATTGTGCTGTCAGTACATCACGTTGTACAGGTACGTACCATTTTTGATGTGTGTGTCCACGAGCAATAATACGCGCTTGTGGATAGTCTTTCATGTCAATGTCGACGTTTAGGACGCCTTTTGACCTCTTGGCATTTCCTCCATAGCCATGATGCCAATGTAGCGGCAAACTTTTCCTAGCACCATCACCTGTTTGACACTTCAGTATAATCCAACCTGCATAGTATCCTGATATTACGTTTGCACCTTCATTGTTCAATATGCCTACTGTACGCTGTATGCAATCTACACCATGCCGCTTTGTAATATTCGTTTCGTGGTTGCCTTGACCAATCATTTTAATGATGTCTTTGTATGGCATCAACTGCTCTGTACAATCTTTTATGACCTCATCTATATATGCAATGCTTTTTAACTCAGGTCTTAACGAGTCGTAATTGCCTCTTGGGTCACGTGGCATCTGCATCAAGTCATACAAATCACCCATTATAATAACTGCTGCCCCCTCTGCTTTTGCTTGATCTAAATGCTTAAACAAAAGCTTTCTGTCGCACTTTACACTGTCAAAGTGTATATCGCTCAACAGATATATTGTTTTGACATCAGTGTGATCGTCAAATTGTAAGGGCATAATGTGTATGTCCCTGTCTTTTACGAGTAAATCCATATGCGGTTACTAGGTTTAAATGGATCGACATCGCAATGAATGTATGTTTCTCCAATTCCAAAACGTGTCACACCAACCTCCATCAGTGCGTCTAATATTATAAAACGCGATCTGCTATCAGGAGCATGTATGTCCGCAGCCAAACCTAGTAAATGGCTGCTTTGCTTGCTTGCAGGTAGTCCACGTAGTATCAAACTTTGATTGTATTCAACCGTGCGAAATCCACTTGTAATTTTAAATGGTATAGCCGCAACTGCTCTTGCCTCATCCAATGTTTCTAAAAACAATGGTTCCATCATTTCACCTGATCCTGCTCTATCAGGCGAGTCAAATTCATCGAGCGTGAAATATCTCATTTCTTTGCTAAAAGTAACTCAATTTTATGAACTGCAGTTACTACTTCTTTTAGCATCTCTTTCATATCGTCTTTGTCTGACTCTAAATGTATCACACGACCCTTCAGTTTTTCAACCTCTTTGTTTAGGTTTACCCACACCGCGATTACCGCCAACAGACTTGGTATCACGCTTACTAGCATTTCGCTCATCTTCCAAAAACTTTTTTAGCTTAAAAATATTCTCTTTGCGTGATGTCCTCATTTAAGTAGATACAATATTTCTTTGGGATAGTCATACGCGTATTCACCACCAATAGACATACCGCTTTGATAAAACTCAAATGGTTGTGGTGATATCTCAGGTGCGCTGTTGCTTGAATATTCAGGAAACAACGATGTGTTGTGACACAAATACTGATATAGCTGATACGTGTAGAAATTGCTGTTTTGTCTTGCACGCTCTACTTCGCGATGTAAATCATCAGGGCTAATGCTACTGCTGCTGTCGCTCGTTCGTATCACTAGCGATCCGTTGTCCATCTTAATGTACAATGATGGAATTAGCTCAACCATAGTCCACCAAGCAGTTGCCTTCCTTACGTATGTGTCTAGTAATATCTCATAATTACCTGATAAGCTTGCACTTGACACATCACTCTTTAGCTTCTCATACAAATCTTGCCCTAAATACAATTGAATGTATTTGTCTTGTGCTAGTATAATGCTTGGCACTAAATACGCATCCTCAATTGATCCGTTGAGGTTCGTTAATCGCTTTAGATAATCAGGGTTTACAAATAATACCTCTGCTGTTAATGCCATTATCGTGGTGTTTTTATGTTACGGGCTGCCTTATTGCTTGGCAAAAACCCTCTGTTATCCATATCACGCGGTCTTTGCGCAACTGCTTTGTCGTTTCGATCTAGCCTCTTTGCACCTACACCCGCCTCTCGAATTATCTGCTCTGCACGTTTTACCGATACTTTGCCGTTGTCTTTCTTGAGGTATGTCTGTCTTTTCCAAAAATGTCTGCATGATCCGCCGCCTTTGAACTTCCAAATTGAATATTTATCTGCGCCTTTTGCGCCCCAACCTTCATTTACAACTTTGTTTCCCGCTGCAATAATATCTTCCTTCCTATATACTTTACCCGAACGGCTTGCTGCAACCATTTTGTTGCAAAACTCACGCGAGCTTTTGCCTGATAGCTCAGGAGCATATGCATAGCGCACTTTGATAATATCTGTGTCTTGCTCACTTTTCTTACTAGCCGTACTTGGCAACACACGCGCAAATGTCCATAGAGCGTCCTGAGAGTCCTCAGAATCGTAATCAACCTCTCTAGAGTCTATGAGTACCCAATCGTCCCCAACCTCCTCTCCTTGAGCGTCTAATTGCGTGTACGCGGATTCAAGATCTACCTCCTCAGGGCTGTGATCCGACATCATCACTAATTGACTATCTAGATTCGCTCCATTTAATAATGTGCGCACTGCCTCATCTAGTACCTGCCTGTATCCTTTAATGACATTCTGCTCAAACAGCTTACTGCTTTCTTCTAGCTCATTACCGCCACCAAGCTTACCTGATACAGCAACACCAAACATCATTGGGTTAGTAACCCTGTGACCGACCATAATCTTTGCAGTCACTTCTTCAGATAGGAATTGATATTGACTGTGTGCATCACTCAATGGAAACGGCTCAAAGTCAGGTTTGCGGTCAGGGTCATCGCTGTAAGTCACTATAAACTTACCTGCGTTACTTGCTCCTGTTAATTGACGCTCAATGTCTGTCCTGATTTTATCGCGTTCAAGCTTAGGAGGTGTGCCGTTCTTGAAGTGAATACTAAACGAAGGTGCAAGTCCATTTTTGATGTTGTTAATGTGATACTTGCCTATCTCCTTGTCAAGCTCGATATAGTCAATAGATCCAATGTAGTCGGGCTTGGGATAATAAAAAGAACCGGGACTAAATGGCTTTACGTACAATATTTGCGTTGGATGATCTACATTGTTTTCAGGATCAAAGCAATATATAGGCGTGACCTCTTGCCGCTTATCTGACCAATCCTTGCTGTAGTAATAGTACCTTACTTTTTCATCTTCATCTGCCTCACCTGCACGCAACAACTCAAATGGACAATGACGCACATTAGCGATTGTTGTGCGATCCACTGACCAAGCTACCTCAAGTGCAAATCCACCTTGTATCTTGAAGTCCAAACAAGCCTTGCGCAATTCACTGTCTAAATCCCACGATTGCATAGCGAGCTTGGTGTCTAAATCCTTGGCAAACACACCGTCACCATATATCATTTGCGCAATCGTATTCACAAGTGCATTGTGCGTAGCACTACTGTGATATAGATCGACTAAATACTGCGGAAACAAATTATCGTCCCCATAATTTACAATGCCATCGCGATTCAGCTTCTCTTCGTAGCTGTGTTCAACGTATGCTGCTAAATTAATTACTTCCATTATTCGTAATATACGTAGTTATCAGGAATTGTAATTGACGGAATGTCGTATCCAACTTCGCCAAATACATCTAATGTGCCTTCTTCCAATACACCAACCACCACTGCTGTATTAGTCGGATTTAAATTTGTAGAACTGTTTTGACCATATGCTTTATAAGTCCAAAATCCTGTTTCTGTAATTAAAACACGGCTCTGCGCTCCTAATGGTTGATTTGTGTACAATGAAATTTTAGTGTAACGATCATTGTCCGCCTCAACATCACCGACAAGTGCAACGCTGTCTTTGCTAGCCATATTTTCAAACACAATTAAATAATTTGTGAATGTAGGCAAGTCTTTTTTCATCTCCTGTAATGTCAGGTAGATGAACTGTTCATTTGCGCTATTTGGGTAAAGATATATCATGATCTAAATCAAAAAAGGGAGAGCTAATGCCCTCCCCCTTCCTTTGTAACCAAACCAAATATTATTTATTTACACCTCGTTGTAATCAAGATACGTAGCGTCAACTGTTGGTCCGAAAGGTGCTGGAATCAATTCTTCAGCTGTAATCTCCAAAGTAAATCCATTCAAATCACCTAACCCTGCACCCGTCACTACTGATCCGCCTGATGCTTCACATCCACGAGTGTGTCCCATAACAAACCTGTTGCCGTTATTGTCTTCTACGATCACAGCCATGCGCCCTTTAGTTATTTCAGATAACTCCGTAATGTCAGCCGCAACCAAATGTCCGCATGAAAAGCTGACCACTTGAGTAAAGTAAATCGTGCCGTTTTCAACGCTAGAATTAATCGTTTGCGTAAAGCTACCTGCACCTTTCAAGGAGCTGAATTGAAACACGTCAAGCGTGGCTGTTGCATCAGAAATAGCACCACTTGATGGTGCTGCCCAAATGCCATCAGACCACAATCCAATCCAAACATTTTTAATGCCGCCTAATGCATCTTTACACGCGATACCGCGCCCCGCTATTGTTAAACTACAAGCCATTATAAAATGTTTTGTAAGGGGAGGATTTTGCGCCCTCCCCTCAAATGAATATTACGATGTGCGTCGGAAACAGCTTACGTCTCCAATGCTGCCGATCTGAACTCCGCAGTTAAATCGCATCGCCACACGTACGTTGTCTGATGCGTCAGTCAATGACATATCTACAACCTTCGCTTCAATCTGATCTGTGTACAGGTTGTTTCCTACGTGCAAGTTTCCTTTGTCTGCAAATACCATCGCATCGTTTGGCATACCGTTGCAAACTGCAATGTTGTAGCCCAAGTATGAGTTCGGAATTGCACCTGTCAAGATGTTGCCATTTGTTGGCGCTGCACCTGAAGTTGTTACTACACCACCCAATGCACGTTGCATAAAGAACTGTGCTGAACGGCTCATGTAAATTGTTGCGTTCTCAGAACCCAAAACTGCTGATGGCGAAAGCCCAATCATATCGTCCAAACGAGTCAAAATATTGCTTTCATCAATTGCACCGGCACCTGTTTGGTCGTTAGCCGGAGTGCCGTCCACCAACAAGTGCATGAATCCGTCAAATGAGGTTGCCCACTCGCCACCACCTGTGAGCGTGGAGTCACTGTTGTCAAAGTTACCGCCCCAAATAGACTTCTCGATATCCTCCTGCACTTTTCCTGCGAGGAATTGCAAAAGGAATGTTTCAAAGTTTGGAGGTAGTCGATCACCTAGCAATCGTGCTCCTGTAGCCAACGCTTCCCAATCCTGTCGGAAGTCTTTTTTGCACAACTGCTGTTGTACAGCCAACTCCGTTACCTGCAATACTACTTCGTCAAGATCTAAATCTTCAGCCGTTCCTGTGAAATCACACGCAGCAGCCTTAACGACTGCAGCGTTATTGCTAAGTTTTTTAAGTACAGCTTTGTACTTTACGTTGTTATGTACTGTAACGAGGTTCTGAGCAATTGTATTTGCTGACAGAATCGCTGGCGCAATGTACGGAAGCGCAAGTTCGCCTGCATAGCTCGACGAATTGATGTCTAATGACTTTGCCATTTTTTAATTATTTTAAATATTGATCCGTAATTGCTCGGACACGTTGTTCTGTAGATAAATCCGTCATATCAACGGGTGTGAATGCCTTCATTTGCTTAGGAGCGCGTGACAATCCTTTTTCAGCTGCTTGCTGACTAAGTGCTGTAATCTTAGCTTCTTTTTCTTCTATTTGTGAGCTAAAATCCTGCTTAATTTCTGCAATAGCATCTGCAATCATAGACTTGACCATTTCAGCAGTCAATGCCTCTTCTTTTGCTTCTTCAACTGCCTCCTCTGCAACAGGCTCTTCAGCCGCTGCCTCAACCTCGACCTCTTCTTCCTGTGCAGGTGCGTCACCAACTGATTCTACAACGCCATCGACAACGACTAGCATTTTGCCGTCCTCCATCTCATAGTCACCTGATGGCAATGGGATCTGTTCGTTCTCATCGTTCATCACGAATACTTTGACTCCTTCGGCAAATGCCTCAGCTTCAGTCATAATTTCTTGACCACTAGCAAGCTTTGCTGTTGCCATTTCTTGCTTGTTTTCCTCCACAGAAAGGTTTACCTCGTATGTGTCAAATAACTCCGCAATGCGTTCTTTAAGTGTCATTGTCTTTAGCTTATATGTATATAACGATTTCAGACCCCTAATCCTTACTTAATTGTCGTTTTAATTGCTCCATAGCGCATTCTTTTTCGACTTTAGTAAGCATTTCCTGTGTTTCCATGTTCTCAATCTCCTTCAGCTTGTTCTGCGCCCACTCGACACCTGCAGTGCCACCCCAAGCATCCCACATTATACCACCGCATCCTTCGCTGTACGGTACGTCTTTATTTTGTTGATGCCTTTGAAAACTTGCCATACGTGCAATCACATCCCGTGAAATAGGTTTGCGATCCGCTAACTGCCTAGCTCGCGTCCAACCAATTCTTGTTCCACAATCGCTTCCATTTTTCTCTTTGTATTCAATTGCTCTCTTTGCCGCTGTGCTTGCTGACTTTGGATAATCAGTGTATGACTCAAGTTCTGTTTCCTCTTCTGCTTGAATAGGTACGCAGTTCGGTACTTTTTTGCCGTCTTTGATCTTCCATCCAATCATCTCATAGCCATTCCAACACGGTTCTTCCATCTCTGTCGCGTCAAAATTGTACTTGTCCGTAAAAAAACCCTCTATACTAAATCCTTTGACCTTACCCTCTTTGACATAAGCATCCCATATAGCATCGTTGTCAATTTTCATAGACACCATCCACGTCCCAATAGGCACATCCATGCCATACATTCGGCTCTTGTCTTGCTCACCCTCTACGATCCACGATTCTGCTAAATGCAATCCTGCAATCTTTGCCTCGTGTTCGAGCGTTGCATTTGCTTGATAACCGTTTTTCAAATACAACTCCATTGCCCTACGAACTGTCTTTTTGCTAAAAAACACATAATACTCATCTTCACCACTCTTGCGATAGATTGGCTTGTCAGGTATTAGTGCTGCTCCCATTACAATACGCTTCTCTTTGTCTTGCGTCTTGAATGCAACTTGCTGCTGTTTCAGTGCTACAAAGTCCTCTTGAATCGCAGGGTTCTCGACTAGGCTTATCGCCTCAATGCCATAAACTTCTGCTTCTTCGTCAATAATTAATTCTACTATGTTCATCCTAATGCTGCTTGATCGTTTAATATCTGTTCTGCTTGTGCAGATGTTGTTATGTCTTGTTGTACAATGTATGCTCGTATCCCTGTCTGTCCTGCACCGCCTCCTAAAAACGAAAGATCTAATTGTGGCGTTCCCGTTTCAGCAGCACCCGCTACTCCTGTATCCCTGCCTCCTGTATCGACAGACGGTTGATCAAACGCTGATGAATCAAACTTGCTTTTTGCTATAGTTGCAATTTGCGCTGCACCAACTGCAGCAGCAATTCCTGCTTCTACAAACTGCCGTCCTGTTGCTGCCTTTAACAAGTTACCTCCACCTGTCAACGCGGTGACTACAGCTAGTCCTGTGTTGACTACAGCCGTCGATAAAGCCAAAGCCTTGTTTCTTTTAAATGCTCTCTTTGCACCCTCCTCATCGTCTTTGGCAAATGCAGTATTTAGTGCAGCAATAGCACTCAGTGCTTGCAGGGCTAAATCAATACGCGATCTGTTTAACGCTTTCTCATCTGCTAACTGCTTTTTCTTTCTAGCTTTTTCAGCATCTGCATTTTTTTGTCTTTCAACCTCTAGTTCCTGCTCTGCTGCCGCTGCTTCTTGTTGCTGCGTAATACGTTCTTGCTCAAGCCCATATATGCTGACAAGCAACTCAGCCTGTTTGCCCGCACTTGTTTCTGTTGCTTCTGCGGCTGCAATACGTGCTTCAGCAAGTCGGTCTTGACGCTCAATAGTGTCACCTTGTAACCTTATCTCTTCTTGTATTAACGCGACATTACGATTAGCTATATCTTCACGTTGTGCCGCAAATTCTAAGTCTAATGCTGCTGCTTCTTCGGCTGCTGCTATGCGTTCGTCAATTGACTTGCGTTGATCGTCACGTGCTAGTTTTAATTGCTCAATTTGTGACTTCGCCTCTGCATACGATACATTCAAATCGCGCTGCTCATCACGTAGTTTTTGTTGCGCTTTCACAAGCGAATTGCTTTGATCAACCGCCTCTTTTACGTCAGCAACGTATGACTGCGCAAATGACGATACCGCCGCTCCTGCCTCAGTAATTGTATCAGTAACACTTTCTACACCGAATAAAATTTGCCCTGTAGCATCTGCGGCAACTTTTGATGCAGCCTTCCATTCACCATCCATGACTAATTGCCACGCCTTACCCATCTTTGGTATGAACGATAGCACACCTTCTATCCGCATCTGTATGTTGTCGCGAATTGCATTACCTATATTGGTGATTGCTTCCATAGGGTTTTCAAACGCACGCATTAGCGCATCACCTAATGGTGCTACTGCCTCAAACAACAAGTTTATTGACGCACCAAGCGCGGCAGTAACTACCTCTAACGCTTCCGCAACCCTTTTGTTTTCAGCCATCGTAGCAGCAAACTCAATGAACTTGCTGACTATAAATACTATACCGCTTGCTTTAAGTGCTGTGTCAAGCACTTTAAAACCTTTTGCACCGTCTTTACTTGATTTCTCAATACTGCCGACAGCACCCGATGCATCGTCAGCTTTTCCCTCAATAGCATTTAATCCATCTTCGATCTGCTGAAGCGTTGTTTCAACTTCTCCTGTGTCAGTTTTAAACTTGAGTATTACATCACTTTTACTAGCCATTTGATCAAGTGTATTAATGTGTAGAAATATGCCGTAGCAAAAATGATTGTAGCTGCGTAATCAATGAACCGCATAAAAGGTGATACAGGTGGCTTAACAGCATAATGCTGTATTAGCCTTATTGCATCTGTAATATTATTTGGGTGCTTCATGTGCGTCTTATATATACCTCTCTGTAACAAAAGGATGTATTGTTGTCAAATCGGTGACCATATTTCGTGCAGCATTCTTCAGTTACTTGATAATCAAGCCCGCCATCTGAATCTTCGAATTGTACACGACCATCTTTATCAAACGAATGTGGCAGCCATCGGCAATCCCGTACATCACCAATGATTTTTAATAATTTTACTTTTACAGATTGAGTTTCTGACGGTACATAATTAGATATGCTTAAAACACGATAATATGTGTCTTTTATGAATATCCGATCCGACCACTCAAAAGTGTTTATGTCAACAGGATTTAAAGCAATGCTCATTTCTGCACGTCTGCTGTCAGCACCATATAATTGATTCACGTAGTTGCGATAATACTTATAGTACATCGCATTAAGAGGATTGCCCGCATAAGGATGAAATGGACGCTCGTAACCAAACAATAGCTGATCATCTGTAGCGTCAATGTCTAATGGAGCGTTTTCGTAAACAGAAAGAACAGGATATGATGTCTGTGAATTACCTGCAATATTAAAAAAGCTGCTACTGACTTGACCGTTCCAAAAGGCTAGTTTTGCAAGTGGCTCTTCTATTACAGCTGCATCACCTTGCTTGTCAGTGATGCACCTATGAATTATAAAGCCTGTTTCGGGAACTAATGACGTTATATAAGGCGCAAACCCTGTTTTAACCTCTTTATTTCCATTGCCAAAGTCGTTTCCGCTATCATCAATGCGATACCTACCGTAAACGCGATCTGTTGCTAGTTTGGTCACTTGATTTGCAATATCTAAGCCTAGCGATAAGTTCCAATCGTAAATCTTAGCTTGTGCGTCTGTAGTCGGGCTAATGGTGACATCCTTACTGTAATCTACTTTTTCTGTCCAATCCTTGACAGATGATGTCCCCATATATGTGTCATATGGTTCTATCGTCAAATGTTTCGGATTTAATTTGTCAGGAATGAAAAGTAAATTAAATGCACTTTTTAAAGATTGCAAGAAATCAATTTGCTTCATTTTAGGCATTTGATCACTCATGACAACTGTGCCTTCAGAAACGCTTATATCATTACAGGTAAACACTGTATTAGGCAAAAATGTACCTCCGTTTCCAATTAAAACAGCTGACGTGCTGCTGTCGCTAAATTGATAGCCAATTTTTACTGTATCGTTTGCAGATAAAAATGTATTGTATGTTGCAATTGTCCCTGTGTTCGTACCAATTGTAGTTACAGGCAAATCCACGATTGTCTGATCAGCAACATTATTTTTCATAAAATACATTGCCAAATTCCCTGTGTGTACGATTGATGCTAAAGTAAACGTAAATGAAAATTGATACGATCCATCAACAGGAGCTGTGAATATGCCTGAGCTTACATTGCCGCCAATGTCGTAAAAGTTTCCCGTTTCATACAACTGCAACGTAGTGATAGAGCTGTGACCTGATATTGCTGTGTTTACAGTTAAACCAACAGCAAACAAATCCACACCTGCTCCATCACTAGTGATTACATTCTTCCCGCCTGAGTTGCACATCAAATACATATCGCTCATGCTTGACATCCAACTGCTCGTGTACACAAATCCTGCGTCACTAAGTATTTCGTCTAAAATAGTCTTGACGCGTATGAACGGAGTCAAATCATTAACTTCTAGCCGTGGAGTGACCCAAGCATCATTCCCCGTCCAATTTTGACCGCGATCTACAATTCCATATCGTATAGTTCCATTAAATGGACTTGCGCTCGTGCCTGCCCAACTATTTTGTTGATTGCTATAAGTTAACGCGTGATTGTAGCTAGACAAATCTAAATCACTTAAAAAAGCATCTCCAATTTCCTTACTCAAATTAGCTATTTCACCAAATACAGCAAGCTCTACGTCAACATAACTGCCTTTTTGAATATAGATGTTTTTGACTTGTGCGTAGCCTGATATAATTAATAATGATCCGTCATATAATTCTGCAGTTATCTTTGTTTTGCTGTTCCAATTACTAGTCAATGATTGTGCATTGCCAACTCCTCCAAAGAAATTTTCGTTGTTACTAGTCAACGGGACACGAAACGTTTGCGAAAAACTACTTTTTGCCTTTGCTATATCTGATATGTCGCTGTACTGCAAGTTTAGACTTACAGGATCATTTTCATACAGGTCAATCTCATTCCCGTTTAATACTAATCTTGTCATCGTATTGTTTGTGAGCTAGTGAACTGCAGTGTTGCCGTGTATATTTTTGAAGCTGGATCTGTAATTACTTGAAAGCCATTTGTAGACACGATAATTGGAATATACCTATATATAGTTGTTGAACCTTTTTTCAATTCTCTTATATATACTTTTTTTGATCTAAAGCAGTATTGCAATAAGTCCAATTCAGTTTTGTTAAATATGCCTGTGCATACGTATGAGTATTGCGACTCATTCTGAAACGGAATTACCTCAGGATCATAGTCTTCATATGAATACACGGCAGCACCATAACTGCCTAAGTTTTTACGATAAGTTTTTTGTTGTTTGCTTACTGTGGTTTTCCTCAAACCATTAAACTCTAATGAATCCCAACCACCTACTGTGTTTGCCCAAAACACTTGACACTGTGGGTTTTTGTAAGACACGCATTGTTTTTCAAATCTTAGAATATTGCCTCTCTGATTATTAGATGCATCCAAAGGTTTAAATTCATAATACGCCCAAGTCGGATTGTCACTTAAATATTGATTCGTAGTTTCAATGTTCCAAGGCGCGCCCACTAGATAAGACACAAATCCCGCCTGAGTTGTAGCAGCAGGTGCTTGCGATCCATTACCTGCTGATATATCAATTGTTTCTGTCACTAAGGGCTGTGGTGACGCGCTACCTACAAGTGTAAATTCAAACTTTGTAACATCGCTGACGGAAGATCTATTTATAAATGCCATTACACCCATTGTATTGTTGTTGCAATAAACGGTTATTTTATTGTCAACAGGCTCTCTATCAGTCATCCAATACTTTTTACTAATAGCTGTTCCGTAAAAATCAGCCATCGAAGTACGGTACTCATATCCGTCTAAAGCAGCCTTTTTGCCGTCACATAAAAATATTGTTTTTGTCACGTCTGTAGATCCTTCGCTGACTCCGTTGTATTCAGCAAACTCAACTGTGTACTTTTCTACGTTTGTTTCTGATTTCATAAACCATTGGTCTATTGATTCTTGCAAAAACGCATTGTACCCATATTGATTTGTATCTACCTCTACCCTTGATTTAGTAATTTGACCTAAATCAAAATGAGCCACATTATTAGGATTTCTACTTATGTAGAACTTGGCTATTTGTGTCAACGCCGTTGATTCTTTAACTGTGACTACAAATCGATAAGCATCATTCCATCCTCCTGTATTAGAGGTCATAGTGTAAATAAGCGGTTGATCACCAAATGTTAAACTCGATGAAATAGGCTCTTGTGTTACTGATACTGCCATTATTGAAAATTCTTTGATATGTCCTGCGCAATCGCTTCTGCAATCTTAGGCTCGTACCTTTTCACAATTGCTGTCTTTGCTTCTGTGTAATACTTTACTCCCTTAACGCCCTTTCTCTTTATTGATCTGGCAATCAAAAATGCTGCGCTGTTCATTGCGCTTTTAGTCTTTGCTTTAAACCTTCCATTTTTGTCACGCAGCTTAACATTTTTCTTTCGCATCCAACTTAAAATAGCACTTGATGGCGGTTGCTTGCGAAATGTATAAGGCGATCCAACATTTCTCTCTGTGCCATTAACTCCATCGTGAACGAACCTAGCGTATTTAGAAGCCCTACCCCTAGCCCCAAAGTTGTATGTCGTAACAGCACCCTTTACGTTGATCGTATAAGTAAGTGATCTTTTAAGCTCACCGCTCGCGACTCCATAATTATTGTTCTTACCAATCTTACGCGTACCTAGATTCTGCTGTGCTTTTCTTACTAAAGCATCAGACATCTCTATTAGTACACGATCTAAATTTGTTTGCATTATATGAAACCGTATTCACCCACAGGAATAGTTATATACTCAATTCCATTACTTGAAGCGACCTCAACAGTATGCTCTTTGTAGACAATCCACGTGCGATAAGTAGCGTAATAAATGCCATCTATCTCTTCGCATTCTTCCAATGATTCTTGATCATACATAAATTCCATATTAGGAACTGCATCGTCCTTCCATCCTGCTAAAAAGTCGGTGTTAGTTGACACCTCCACCCTGTATGTGTTATAGTCTTCCATTACTTTGATATAATTACAGATGTTTTGTTAACTATGCCTGTGACTGCGGTTGTGTTTCCTATATCAACCCACGTTGTTGTGTTTGCAGAATTCCCCAACACCTCTTTGAGTACATAAGAGTCACTGCCTCCACCAAGTTTCATTTGACCGTTCTTTATGCAAATCGCTGGATACGTACTGTTTGAACTATATGCCCTTTGTCTGTACAATGTATATCCTGTTGCGCCTCCGTCAATTACATCCATAGCATTTGAGGTCGAGCTTTGACTTGTCGTGCTGTTGTCGGGTCTTTGTCGATAGCTACCACTACCTGCAAATCTCAATTGACCTGTGTTTGTAATAGCAAAAGCACTCCAATAGGTTAACCCCGATACCTTCACAACATCTCCACCATCATAGCTCAAAGTCGGACCATTTACATCGCTTGTGCTTGAAATTAAAGGTCCGCCCATTCTGTAATTATTTCTTCCTGTTTGGTATATATTCCCATCCTTGACCAATAAAGACGTTCGATAGCACCCCCCTTCAGCTTCTGTCACTCCCGTTAAATTGTTTTGATCCCTTGTTCTTGTAACCGTACTGCCTGATTGCGTTCCTTGACCCGTCATGTAGTCGTAATTGTACCCCGAAAAATAAACGTGTCCGCTTGTTGTAATAGCGATGGATTTTCGATAACCTAATCTAATCTTTGACCACGTTAATGAATCTTGAATTTCAACCCAACTCGACTCGCTTGATGTGCTACCGTCACCTCGCTGCCGCGACGATCCGTAACCTACAAACCACAAGTTTCCATCTCGCACAGCCATGACTACATTCTGCGCACTGTCCATAGATATATCATCCCAATTCGTGTCTGTGCCATATCTGCGCCATGTGCTATCTGAAGTAGTCCAATTTGCATAAGATGCCCCCGGTGCATAATTGTACCACAACTCGCCATTTGCTGTAATAGCTACAAAATTATTGCTTGTAGCACCACCTTCAATTTTTGTAAATCGTGTGGTAATAGATGCGCCAATATTGAAGTCAAGGGTAACATCGGGATTTGCCGAAATCACACCGCTTCCAATTATTTGCGTTCCTGTTGAGCCTGCTGCATCGATTGAATTAGGCGTTATACCACCACCACCGCCCTGCGTAGTAAAAAACCCATCGACGTTATTAATGTCCGCTGTTGGGACTCCTGAAATTTCTCCCATATTATGAATCTATTTGCACCCAATCTTTTGATGGGTCGAAGTAAACTGCGTATGCTGAACCAATCGCACCAATATAGTAACCGACAACTCTAGAGTATTCGTTTGCTGTTGTTGGTGCTGTCGCGCTAAATGTACCCGATGCGCCAAGCCAAAGAGGTGCGCCCGCAGCCGATCCGCTAATTGCACCGCCTGCATCTACCATCCCTTGCAAAACAACTTCATTGCTTCCTGTGTGAAAACCAATGAGTTTTTTTGAATTGGCGTTATCCCTCGCGGCTAACGCATCACCCATCACATCAACAATCTTATCATCTGCTACGGATATCGTCGCAGTCATCAATATATTTTGCCCCGTGTTAAGCGCGTTTGTTGCGTAGTTCGTAGTAATGTCATCAAGCTTGGTTTTGTCTGCACTACTCATTGAACCCGCTGCGCTTGTTGTCGCTGCCGTTATTGCAATGTCTGGAGTATTCCCTCCGCTGCTTGTAATCGGTGCCGTTCCTGTTACTGCTGTCAATCCACCGCCACCGCCTCCGCTGCTCGCGATTGTAATTGTGTCGCTACCGTTGTCGGATATGGTCACGTTTGCACCCGCTGCAATCGTCAAGCCGCCCGTCAAGCTGTTTACCGAAGTAACACCTCCACTTGTTCCGTTTGCTGCCGCTGTAATCCTTCCCTGCGCGTCTACGGTTATGTTCGCGTTCGTGTATGCCGCTGCTGTTACCGCTGTGTCTGCAAGGGCAATTGTACCGCTTCCCGTAATTGTGCCTCCTGTTAATCCTGTTCCTGTTGCTACGCTTGTAACTGTGCCCGCGTTGTTGCTTACATCTGCGAATGACAAGACACCCGATCCGTTAGTAGTTAAAGCTTGACCGTTTGTACCTGTGTCATCAGGTAGCACAAGCGTGTAACTAGCTCCTGCACTATGTGGTGGGGACTGAATCTTTACGCCATGTGAGTTCTGATTGCAGTTTAGCTGAATCGCTCCATCGTTAGTATCACCCTTTACTTCTAAAACTCCTGTTCCGTCAGGAGCGACAATAATGTTGCCATTTGTAGTTGACGTGTTTATCTCACGGGCTTGAACATCTAAGTTACCCCCAAGCTGTGGTGCTGTGTCATCTACGACAGTTGCAATTTTAGCGTTGTTGGTCGTTATATCGCTCGCCTGTTGTGTGGTGATTCCTGTCTTCGCGTTGTTCGCTGTGATGTCTGCGGCTTGTTGGGTCGTGATCCCCACCTTTGCCGTGTTCGCAACAACAGCTGCATCTGTAGCGATGTCTGCTGTTCGAGCAAGTGTCCCTGAACCTGTAGGTAGGCTTAGGTTTACATTTCCTGCGCTATTCAAACGAATAAACGCCTTAGTCGTGTTTGCTACATCGTGAATGTAAAACTTTCCATGAACGTTTATGTCAGCCTCGTTTGCTGTTGTCGATCCGTCAATATTTAGTGCCGTGTAAGCTGTGCTTCCTGTGGCATCTGTTGCAACGATGAGGTCAATATCGCCTGGACTTGTTTCGGTAATTTCTACGCCCGTAATCCCTGACTTTATCTTAGCCGTTGTAGCTGTTAATTCTACTTCTGAATGTGTTCCTGCACCATTAGTAATAGTCGTGTTTGAACCTGTCTTGAACTGAGTATACAGAACAGACAGCCAATCAACATTTTGCCATTTATTCGTAGCTCCTGCAGAATATTTTAAAACGTCATGATTTTGAATGTTTGTAATCTGTACGTCTGTCAAATCATTTATAGCTTCTGCACCACCACCTCCTGTATCTAAAGTGACTACACCATCTCCATCATCCGTAAGTGTGCCGTTACTGACCTTTATTGTCCTCACGGATAGCACGTCAGGCGATCCGTCTAGCTCAAGCATCCGTAAAATCCCGCGCCTTGCATACGTGACCTCTGATCCACCTGCAACCACTCCATCAATTGGTGCATTACAAGCGTCCCATTGATATGGAATAGACACACTCAGATCTAGTAAAACACCTGACAACACATTGCTAGTCGTTTCCTCTAACGGTGATGTAGTCGCATTGATTACTTCATAGTCTTGCGCAAACAAGAATATGTTACCTCCATTTTTGATGTCTGCAATAATGTCTTCTGCGCATTGCTCTGCATCTGACACACTTTGTTTTTGCGGTTCTGCCTTGCCCTGTTTGTCGTTTGGTAAATCAAGTATGTATATCTCTAAGTTGTACGTCTTTTGACCTGCATCATATGTAGCACCTGTGTAGACCAAGTGCAGCAATGGAAACTGATTAAACTTTGTAAGATCTACGTCATCAGGACTGCCATGCGTAAACGTGCGTAGAAAAAAGTGATTCTCTACGAATATCCTAAAACGCTCTACTATGTTATTGTACGTTACCATCTTGTGACTGATCCTTTAAATATGCTATGTGCTGAAATACTACCCGAACAGGTAGTTGCGTAACCGCATCCATTTGTAAAATACTTTGTCCCGATAGTTGGTAAAGTATCGGATACCACCCCCATTTTGCTGCAACTTCGCTTGATCCCTCACCACTTTCAACAAAGATTGCTGCGTAGTCAGCAGCAACTTGCTTTTGATAGTCCAAAAAAAAAGCAGCGTACCTGACACGTGATCCGCTCGCATCATCTCAAAAATACTGTGATCTTCTTCGGCTGTATATTTATCAATCTTGTAACCACTCTTGGTTTTACTCTTCACAGGTCGATACAAGATGCTCATAATCTTGTCCGCATTGTTCCAAAAGTCGCTCATGTAGTTTTCCATGTCAATCCACTCACCTGCGGTGAACTTATCCCAATTCGGTATAAATCCATATTCATTGCCATCTAGCTCAATGATCTGATGAAACTTACTTTGTTCTTCATCACACAGTTTTGTCAAATGCTCGTTTGCCTTTTCGATTAATGCTACAGGCATATCTCGAACCTCACGTATAGAACGATTTGTAACGCAGCTCACGCGCTTAATCATATCATCCGAAGTCATAAGAACCTTAAGATCTGCAAGTGTCAACTGTGACCAACTATTGGGAAGCCTGAGTTCCATATTTATATAACGATTAAAGTGTGTATTCCTTACTCAGTAAATATCGCATAAAAAAAGCCCCGAAGGGCTTAGGCTTGAGTCGTAATGGCTACAGCCCTAATTCTTGTTTCGCGTATTGCTCAGCCTCTTTCCGTGTGTCAAAACATTCGCTATGTGGT